>Ga0157364_1007031_pt1 | contig 11621 bp, 11 predicted proteins | sample AttsexASBM2_FD_111476 | JGI IMG/M metagenome (GOLD analysis project Ga0157364, IMG submission 111476) | Fungus gardens microbial communities from leaf cutter ant in Ribeirão Preto, State of São Paulo, Brazil - Atta sexdens ASBM2 | ecosystem: Host-associated > Fungi > Mycelium > Unclassified ...
TGTTGAAGTGTCTAAATGTTTCTAACTTATTGTCTAGCGGGATACTTATTGACGTTTGAATTTTTTAATATTTTTTTATATTTTGACACTTCATCATTGATGGTTTTTAAATTTTCGTTGTATCCGTTATTCTTTGTTCTTTAATTTAAGATTGCATCTCTGCATTGTAGCACTGAAGGCTTTGTAAACCGAAACGTTTGTTAATTATATTAATTTAAAGTTAATTTAATTATAGTTTGAAATAACTTCGAAATAAGCTCGAATAACATAACATTGTCTTAATTTTTAAGAAAATATACGAGCATTTTTTACTCCACAATAATTTATTCTCTCACAGGTACCTATACTACTATCAGATCATTTATGGAACACCCTGTGTTCATGAAAGCAGCGTAACGTTCATTATTTCAAAAGTCCAATCAAGACGATTTTGGAGGAAAGCGACGGGGAGGGATATGTTTCCCTCCAAGAAAATTCCTCTCTACAATAATTGTCCGCCATGCTCCTTTTTCATCCTGGAGGCGACCAGGCTGGTCCGGCTCTCGAGATTTATATGTTAGCGATACGCAGCTGCGATGCATAGGACTCGGAGCTTATGGCGAGCTTCGTGCCTGCGCGGGTTACGCGGACAGCAGCTCGCCCTACGGTGCCGCTGGTACTACATATAGATTATTGATCAGGCAATAACTCAAGGACTAGTTGGGGTGCATATTACCGCCGAGGCGGGGGCGCGGGCGCAACGCTGGCTCCGGCTGGCGTTGCCGTACGTTGCACGATGGTTATGCTAATTAAAGGCAACCTTTCGGTCGCGGGAGAGAGCGAGAGAACGGTAGAGAGCTGGCCGGGCGTCATTACGAACACATGCGGTTGTCCGTTTTGTGAGAAATACCTACGGCGAGGCGGCGAAGTGGAAGGAAGTGTGTCATGTTCTCGCGAAAGTGGAACTCGCAAACCCCCTGCCCCCGGTAAATATACCACACGGATCTCCGCAGGAGCTTGTAAATTCTGAGCGAGCTACGTAAACAAATAGTTTATAATATGCTTCGTCTGAATATCGAATGCGTGAGGCTCGGAGGAAATTTTTATTTCCGAATAATTAACGTTTCCCGAAAGTGCTCTCTAAAATTTTTTAGTTACATAATTTTAATATTTGAAATTTTTAAGTGTTTTCGTTCTCTTCGTTCCCAGTGACACATTATCAATGTTTACGATTAATCCTTGGAACGTTATTAATATTGATGTAATATATTGCGACTAATGTGCGTAAATTTTACGTACGAGAAAATATAATTATATAACGTTTCACACTTTTAATAGTAAATTATTTTATAATGCGAATAACCTAATTATTAACTTATTGTAAAAAGAGAGAAAGAACAAGGAAGCTATCAAATTCAAGTGAAATGACATGTAGTCCAGTGTCTCCTCACGATATTTACTTTCTAAATTCTTTAGAGTGGAATCTCACTCTAAAGAGTGAAAATTGAGCCAGTCTTGAAAAAGAGTGACTCAATTTTCCACCTTTAAGAGTAAGATTTCATTCTTCAGAGTGACAATTCACTCTAAAAGTTTTAGAGAATATCCCAATAAAATGTATTAATAATACAAAATTATTTAAAAGTCGAAATCATCTATTACGCGTTCTTTGTTATAATACTGAACCACCAGGAGGTTCAAACTGACATTTAACACTACTGCAAATGTTCCTTCCTCACTAAAAGGGAATCAAGCACAGATATATCTGTACTACTACTAGATTGCTAACTTTCGAGAAAATGGCGGCGACATTGTGTATGTGATATATATGTGTATGTATAGGTATACAAAACAGTTGGAGCGGCTATTTCCTTGACTTTTGTCTGCTATTTGCTAAAGCTCAAGTTAGCGATCTAGCAATAGATATCTGTGAGTTCAAACGAATAAAAAATTGTAACTATAAAAATGAAAAAAGTTGATCGAGTGTATACAATACATTTCTTTTATTCAAAATAACAATAATATTAATTTTTTTGGACCCACTATACATGAATTTGTTTACGGAATTGTAACGTTGAATTTACCTTTTCTGTTCTTATTTTTTTATTTTTATTTCAATAACTACTTGACTTTATTATTTTATTATCTCTGTCGACAAGACCTTTATGTCGAATCACGTGAAAATGCTTACATGTAAGTTGATATAATTAAAAATTCAGACAAATGATTTTAATAATTTTCTAATTTTTCGGTTTCGTTTTAATGACTACACAGCAAATCTGACAATCGATTCTACTCAGTGACGTAATGTATATGACTTTGGTTTCACTTTATGTAAGTTTTTTTATTATTATTGCATAAATTAATATTTTTGATAATCATTGAGCTATTTATTACATAGCTAATTTGGAATTTGGATAAAGACGAACGAACTAAAATTGTCGGGAATTATCAACTTGGAATTTATGTAATTTCGATTTATATTAATAAGGAATTGAAGGGTTGAAACGTATAATTTATATATTCGTTTTGTTACACACAAAAATAAAGAACTTTCTGTGCATCCGAACAGCTGACATAGGATCGGATGGATTTTTTTACATTTTTCCATAATATTAATATTATTCTTTGAATAAAAAGAAATTTAACTTACATTTATATTACATTTATATTACATTTATATTACAGTTTATATTGATCTTTATCTCACATTCTTTTTTTATTACCTAAATTCTATTACCTAAATATTTGATAAAAAATTATTTCAATATGAAAGACATAATATTATTTTTGAAAATTCAAATAGAATTCTATTTTTTATACAAGAAACACGATATAAATCTAAAAAAATAGAAACATCAATAATGACCGCTCGGTACTTGTAGTGTTAACGTAACTGAATTTTTAAAACCTCGTCCCAGTTTTTTATGGCAGATTGAACCTTTTGACGACTATTAAAGGCACAGCTTAGTGCTCAATGACTTCATTCACTACACATAAAATCTACAAGAGCATTCTAGAATTAATTCGATCTTGTTAATCGAGTCTCGCAATCGACAAGTAGGAAAACGCCGGAGGTGCGGTGTACTTATTCTATTCGCTGTCATTTGAACACGTCACACAAGACGATCGAATGATAAATGACTTACGGGGGTTCGAATTAGACTTGTATGATGTTTCTTCAATTTTGAGACCGTCTGCCAATATCGGCGAACGAACAGTGATCCTATCGACAGGACGTTTGCGAATAAATCTCTATCGAGAAGGGAATTAATATCTGTCGAGCGTTTTACCTTACCCCAAAACTGGGCCAACGGATCCTTGCGACGAGTCATAAAATAGCGATCCTTCGCCGTGTGTTTAAAGCGGGCTAGATTATATTTTCACACGAATCGAGACTCTGATTTCTCCCGGAAAAAAAGAAAGATTGGAAATCGAAATAAATCGGTATGCACATCCCCGCGCTATCTTTCACGATTCGTCAAAAAACATTTCAGAAACTCGGAGAAATTCATATTTCACGAAATCGTAATGTTCGAACATATGAAGATTAACAAAGCATATTATATTACTTTGAAGTCGTATATGGAGAATTAAACATTAAGGATTACCGCATTTATTCTTCCCCCTCCTTTCTCTCTCTCTCTCTCTCTCTCTCTCTCTCTCTCTCTCTCTCTTTCTCGTCAACAATGAAAAATAACTCGCCCAACGGCGAACCGCGCGGCGGATTTCCGATATTAATGAGATTACGTAAGTCTCTTATCCAACGTAAAATCATTAAGCATGTTCCGATTATATAAGACACCGTAACCACGCCGTGGGAGATTATCGCGTTTTAATACTTGAAAGCTTAGGGAGAACGTATGTTCGTAAGATTCGCTTACGTTCGCATCGTCGCCGTTGCGATTTTTCCTCTTTTTTTTTTGTTTTTCCTTCCATTGCTTTTCCGAGAAGGTCCCGCGGATCGGAACGTCAAACGTTAATAATTGGCTGGTAATCGAAATTCGATTTCCACGTACAAATCGCACGATTTGTCCATTAAATCCGCGACGCTCGACGGGCGGGAAAAACCTGGGGACAAAGCTCCGTTTTGCCGGCTGCGAAAACGCCGATACTTATTGTGCAATCCGCGAGAGCTTCCAAAGACTTAAAGTGCGCCGACGATTTCCACTTTGCAAAGCAATGCATCCGCGCGACCAATCGATAAGCCGCCACTTCGCGATAAGACGAAGTACGGTCTCTCAGCCCGGCCGACAGGCTTGCGAGTAGTCGCTGGGAAACCATATACTGGGTGACTCGGAAAGCTCGCACGGCTGACGGGTTTAATTATGGGCGATTTTTAGAAGAAGGGAATACTAATTACCCAGAATAATTTGAAACGAATGATTCGTCACGATGAATTTATCGACAAATTCTCGATTCTCTAATTAAGCCGATGTACAATTTGATCACGGTGTTCTATAAACGGAAATTAAAGAAATTACAGGATTGATTTGACATAGGAAAATTGACGTTGCCTTCAGGAATGATTTGATACCCATTAAAAAATCGCACGAAGGAGAAATCTGCCAATTCAAACTTTTCGAAATAGAACTTTTGTGAAATTTAAGGACTTGCAATTTCTTTTAAATCTCTAAGGATCTAAAAGCTATAGACTTATTCAACAATCTTTTGTTAGTAATATTATGATTATTTCAACAAGCGAGAGTATGCAGAGATTGAGGATCTTAAAATTTGAGAAAAATTTAATTTCCATTTTGTAATTGGAAATCATTTTGTTAATTCAATAACACTGTCAACGAAACAAATAAAATATAAAAATAAGAGCATGATGTATTTATTTTATTAATGATGTATTGATATAACAAAATTATTTTCGATAAAATAATACTGTTGACCTAACATCGTTTCTTTCAGTGTAGGTATATATATATATATATATATATATATATATATATATGTAGCTTTCGGGCACCCTGTAGGCACCTGTTAGCGAAGCTGGCGATATATAGGCGCGATTTTATAAACCTAAAGCATATTCCGTTGAGAAGACGACGACGAGCCACTAGAAGACTAAGAGGATTCTCTTCTTCGAAAAAAAGCAGAATAGCGAATGGACGAGGACGAGAAATAAGCAGGTCGAAGGCACAGAATGGGAGAAGAAGAAGAGAGACAGAGGAAAGAGTGCAGAAAGGAGTTGCGGGGGATGATGTCCGAGTGAACGACAAGAGCCTTTCTTCCTTTACCGTGGCATTTTCCATAAGTGGATCGTTATGTCGATCCTTCCGAGCTAGAAAGAGAGAAGAAGTAGAAAATTCAAAGAGGAATCGATGCAAGGCACTTGCGAAGGAGAAAAAAAAAGAAGAATAACTCCTAATAAAAATACACGACAAGGGTGCGTTATGTAGGTACGGAGGGCTTGAAACAATACTCTACCCTCTTTCGTGGATCAGGATACATTGCGAAAAAGGGTTCGCGACATGTCTGAGAAAATATTCCGAAAGATCGGTAAGATGGAGGTGTAGCTATAAGAAAAGCGCATGCGAGTATAACTATATAAACATTCGAAAAATCAAATTTCTTTCCTAAAAGACTGCAATTACCCAACTGCACCGTAAATAACTAAGAAAAAAAAATATAATTTAATAAAATTATTAATTAAAATTGTCGTTAATTTTTAAAAGTTAAATTAAGTTTTAGAGGACAGCGGTCCATCTTACAATTTCTTGAATAACACTTATTATAATTTATTCTTTCATTGTATTTCTTGTCCCAAAATGTGACACTGTTTCAGTGCCCATTAATACCTTTTTCGTTCCGTAAAGGTTAATGAATAATCTAAAAAAAAATTGTAAATTATCTATTAAAATAACTTCCATGCCTATATTAGAATAAACAAATTCTTTATTCAACCCCAATTTGAGTTCCATGCAATTTTTTAATTTAAATCAGACACATAAAACCCATCTATAATATAATTTAGAATCTTTTATCATATGAATAACAATAAATTCTTCCTGATTGAATTCCTGAATATGTCCCTCCTGCATTTTGCGATACCGCGACCAAGAGGCAATTAATAGATAGGAATTAACGGCGAGGTCTCCAGTTTCGCGCGTTTACGCAGTAAATTAATCGCGGATCGCCGAACGGCAATCAGCGCGAATACGGCTTCAAGCGGACCAAAGGTGAGACGCGCATACGTATCCTACGTACCAGGATCGGCCAGGATCGCCGATGATCCAGGACACGCGATACGCAACCCCTCATGACCGCCCCCGCCGATAGCTCGGATTTCATCGATATGAAACGCGCGCCACGTTCGCTCGGGTTGCACAACCTCCTCCGCCTCCTAGGACCGCGGAGGGTGACCGTGGTGGAGGGAAAGGGGAGGGTTAGAGGGATACCACCGATGATTCATGAGGTCGTCATCGCGTGACCGAGTGACACGCTCGTGCGAGACTTAATGCTTCGTAAGGAACTAGACCCCGAAATTGGTCCGTTTATTTCCTGGATTAGCATAAGTGATTCATCACGTCATATAACGAGCGGTGTACAAGATAAGGATTTAACGGAATTTTTTTGCGGGTCGAGGTAACATCGGGGAAGATGTATGTCAAATATACCAAAGTCGCGAGAATGTACGCAGAAAGAACGATTTTGGTAAAGTAGTTATCTAAAAATTTTAGTTGGAGATAGTTTTGAAAATAATTTTTGGGTTTCAATCAACAAAATAATTATGTAGGATATTTAAACTGGTTGTTAGAATGTTATTCACTATGAATTACATGTAAAATTATAACAATTACAGTGAGTAACTTTGGGACTTTTAAATTTAGACACGTAAAGCCGTAACTTATAAATAAAATTATTCTTCTGTATATAATGCAATAAAAAACATTTTGTATTTGTGTTAGAAATGGTCCACTCGAGTCTTTGTTAAAATTTTATTGAATTTTTAACATATAGTATGAAATTAATATAATGTGATTATATGATTTGATTATTTTGTGTTAAATTGATATTTCTTAGTGTCAAAATAATACGAGTAAACGAAAAATAGTGTTTTGAAATGTAAATTCTAAGATAAACGAATGAAATATGTGTTAATTTAACATATCATAAATATTAATTTTACTGAAAAGATGTACTTTCATAGGTTTTTTTATAAATTGCATCAGTATTACCATTTCTATGCTAATTTTTTATATAATATTTGTATTATCCTCCGAGATATTCATCTCGTATTAAATTAGCACAAAAAATTGAGTGGACCGTTTGGAACACGCAAAATATAAATTTGACACAAATTTTCCAACTGTGTAGTAATTAAACAATTCGCAAAATTAAATTTACTATTGAAGTTAAATTCAGAGAAATATTTACGTATTAATTCGCTAACAAATTACAATTTTTCTTAAACTGTGTTATTGTTACGTACGAATGTAAAATTGCAAAAATATAATATATGTAATATATTTTTATCGTGTTGTACAATATTACAACAATTTCTACATTTATATATAGAAACTTTAAATACATTATTGCGATTCTAATTTTCCGTCTAATGTAAGAAATATTTATATAATTATAAGTACTAATTTTTGTAAAAACGCACAAAATTTTACTTTGATAGACCGACACAATTATTTTCACAGCTGTTCATCTAGTTAATTTTAGCTACTTTAGCAAACCCCTTCTTTTTATTTAGATTTTTTTTAAATTGTGCAAAAATTCCGAGTTCGTAAAACTTGAAGATCATGATGATCGCGCGTCTTTGATGGTCGGACAGGATCCGGATGTAATGTTTCAGAATTTAAATTTCTGAAGAATCTGGAATCCCGAGAACTTACGCGAATGACGAAATTGGGGCGTTTAAAGGCCTGAGGGGATCCCAAAAATATCTTCAGGTTCAAAGATTCGACGGATGCACGAGAATCTTCGAGAAGCCGGGCGCTTCGCCTACTCAAATACACCAACGCTTCGCCTACTCGGAGAAATTTTAGAGTCTCAAGGACTCGAGGATTATGAAAATGTAAAATTCCAAGGATTCAAGGGAAGCCGAGCTTGCGCGGGAGTATCCCAGGATATTTTTTTCTTCCCCGACGTCCGATATTTACATGTAAATTACGGAGTATGGATGACGATAATTCGGAACGCAAGCATCTCTCCCGGAAGGGGAGAAATCGCGCGTTCAAGGCGGAAACGAGACGTTTAACTTTGGGTGGGCGAGAGGGTGGATGAGAAATTCGGCACCCAAGCGTAGCGAAGACAACCCCCCCTTCTTCTTCCTCCTCACGATATACGGTGCAATGTACTACGTCACGTCAGTCGGCAGCGCATTATAACGTCGAGCCTGCAATCTAACGGCGACGGCGACGACGTAGTCGCACGGGCTCCTCTCTCGCTTCTCTTCGAGTACTCATGTAACGCGGCCAGCCACCGGAGACCAGTGCCTTTGTAACGGCGGCGCTGGTGGCACCGTGCATGTAACGAGTTTCCAATAATGGCTCAGCTGCGTACCGCCATTGGCCACGGGGTTCGGCTAAACTATATAGTGCGAGAGCGAGAGCGAGAGAGAGGGTGAGAGAGTTGTGACAGCGCCTGCAAGGACTAGCGGGGATGGTGAATCTCACCCTTACTGTTCCATCTCTCGGTCGCAGTTCTCTTCTCCTTCTCTTTGTTCGTTTCTCTTTCTCTCACACCCTCTCTACGTTTTCTCTTTTGTTCTCCCCGTTCTCTATCTACCAGCTTAACCCCTGATATCGCGACTTTATTTCGCGAACAAACCACTTCGAGAGTCCAGTGGTGCTTCCCGTTTCTCGACATGTTTCATTTCTCCGGGGGAGAGAAGGCAATTTTGTCGGGAAATTCTAAAGACGTGGCGCTCGTGGTGATCCTTTTTCTATGAAGCTACGTCGTTTTGTGGAACAAGAGGGAGATACGTGTAAAGATAATTGAAAATGTAACGCGCTAATCTTTGGTATCTTTCTGAAAAGGAAACGCACGATATTTCCCGCGCGAGGATAGTTTGGACTTTTATTTAGTACATTCATTGGTCAACGAATTACCTATATAATGTCGATATTAATTATCGCGTAATTTCGTTTCATTTAAAATGCAATATTGAGACGACATTAAAAACATGTGTAATTTTTATTGATTGTTTCGGATTAATTTTGATTATTAACAAGTACGTCAAGAGTTAAACTAAAATGGCAATGTACGCGCTCGTATGCGCATACGTCATTAAATCGTTTAATTTGTTTAATAAAATGGGCGTAGTTTGTAATAACACGCGCGCGATTTTCGATGCGTACTACTTTTTCATCCCTCCCCTGCGCTCTTTTTTTTTTATTTCAGCAATAATTACATTCTGTGCTTGATTGACTTTGTCGGCAATCATTGAAATTCCATTTTCCGCGAGCGCAGCGCTCACGAAAAATCGTCGATTCTCGACTAATTACCTTCCGCCATGTAAACAAAGCTAATATGAAGGCGATGTGTTCGCGAGATTTTCCGAGCGCGCGGAATTCGCGTAACGGAGAGGTCAAAAATAATTCATTGTTCTCTCTATTCCGCTCCCTCGTTTCCTCCCTCATCCCCTCCCCTCCTCCTCCTCCCCACTCTGGCCTTTCGAATTCGAGGACTGTGTTAACACCGAGCGGGAATCGCGATCGATCGCTCTCTCGAGGATTCGCTCTTTGAATTCGTTGGATGTTTACGTCGCCGATCGATTCGGATGTGGATCCGCCGCGCTTCTTACTTGATTCACGACGAGAATTATTTAATCGACTTCTTATTTTTCGCGAAACAGTGGCGATCTTTACACGTACAATTTGAAGGAAACGCAAAACCGTGAGTTTAGAGTGCCATTCAAGAACGTTGATTAAAAGATCATTCTTACGTTCGTGCACCGAGAGAAATGTTTTGGTATTATAACTATTTATTTTGCTGATATGTAATTCTCTCTAATAAAAACTTTCTTACTTTTTCATTTAAAAATTTTAACCAAAAGTTTGATTAGAACAACAAATTTGGTTGGAGATATTAAAAATTGTGTGTTAATCAAAATTGTTTTAATCAAAAGTTGGTTAAAATAATCAAATATTTGGTACATATGGCCATTTATTTTGTTGATATGTGACTAACAAAAATTTTTTTATTCATTTAAAAATCATATTCTAATCAAAAATTTGATTATTTATTATGTTTGGTGAAATTCTTACTAAATATTTATTATGGAAAAGTAAAATTTTTAGTTAAATTAACATTCGATTTAAATTATTTTATTCAACGTTTGGTAGCTATTACTAGATTTTTTAGTGCAGATTTGCGAAGATAAAATCGTTGCACTCCAAAGATTATTATTACCTTTACGTGTACGTTCGTACGCGCGCATTTTATTTGATCACGTTCAAGAATACGATCAAATCTACGGTTTAAAGGTAGAAACTTGTGTTTTACTACGTTCTTACTTGGCATATGAAATTCTTAAATTTGAAAACTAACACTTTCTTACACACAATTCCTAATACATGCTTGCTCTTAATTCTCATTCATTTATTTGAGTAAACAAATTTGCATGCGTTCCTATTGTTCGCGTTTTTTAAAAAATTCTTACCTTTGGAACTCGTACTTGTCTATACATATATACTTAACTATTCTTTTAACAAAATTGTGAGTCAAGATAATATGTGTAAAAGCCGTTAATCTGATGGACATTTTTGGCATCTCCCTCCGCCCCTCGCCTCCTCTCTCTCTCTCTCTCTCTCTCTCTCCCTCCTTACATTTGCCACTTTTAGAGAAAGAATGACGAACAGTAATTAACTCGTTCACAATTTCACATTCAACCCGGTGTCAACTTATTGACTTTGCTTGAATCAAACGCGGTTGAAAAAGGGTCTCCGCATCGGCACGACTCGCTCGGGATTCCGATCGCCGGGCATTAAAAGATTTTGATTGACGTCTGATATATCCCATCTAGGAGAGAGGAACGGACCGATCATTGGTCCGTTTATTTTAGCATTCGGGTCACTCAGCGCCGTTGATTCATTCGCGACAAAATGACGATAAGTGATTCCTGTGATTGGGACAAAAAAAACACGTTTGTCAGTGATGCCTCGCCATTCACGTTACAACGCGATCAAGAAATGCTGTCGAAAATATATGTATCTAAAATTGTATCTTTGACTTTCTTACGTGGGAAGAATGATTTTCTGAAGTTATCTCAAAATTTAGCTAGAGAGAGATACAGAATTTAGAGATGTAAAATTACTGTCAGATTCATTGTGGTAATCACTTACTAGAGGTAATTATAAAATTACGGTAATTTATTGATAATTGTGTAATGTATTATCACTGTGACATAGCGTGTTGTGAACTTGTGAAATTAAGATAACAACGCCAAGTTCTTTATGTTTTTAAAAATGTGAGATTAAAACAAAAAGCTATTGTAATTATTTAGATCCAGAGAAAGGTTTCTTTGATTTAAAGAAATGTTTCATTTTTACTAAAAAATTTTTACTAAAAAAAATTATTTGATTTAAAGAAATTATGTTCAAATCCAGAAGAAATGATTTTAAAAAATATATTTTAAAATTAAATAAATTTTATTTGATTTTAAAAAATAATGTTTAAGTCAA
>Ga0157364_1007032_pt1 | contig 11621 bp, 8 predicted proteins | sample AttsexASBM2_FD_111476 | JGI IMG/M metagenome (GOLD analysis project Ga0157364, IMG submission 111476) | Fungus gardens microbial communities from leaf cutter ant in Ribeirão Preto, State of São Paulo, Brazil - Atta sexdens ASBM2 | ecosystem: Host-associated > Fungi > Mycelium > Unclassified ...
CACACACACACACACACACACACACACACACACACACACACACACACACACACACACACACACACACACACACACACACACCATACATATATGACGCATATCAAGCATACATACGTCGTCGCGTCGGATAATAGAATGGTTTCCCGATGTTATCGTGGCAAGACGCGCTGCACCGAATTTACGAGATATCCTACGGTGGTGAAAATGCTAAAGCAACAGTTATCCGCCCCTAGGAGTTTCCTCTCGAGCGACGTATGTATGTATGTATCGAGCGATGTGTATGTATAACAGAGCGTGGGAGATCTGGATTATACTAAGCTGCGATTGCCTTGCGGCAGCCCCATAAAAATATGAGTAGAACTTTTCAAACGACCACACGGGACAGCGAAAAATGGCGAGCTTCTGGATATTCTTCAATTACTCTTTTTTTCGCAGAATCGAGAACCGTTCGCGATTTGATGCATCGGGCATGATATTTACAGTTTCATCGGGGATGATCTGGGTAGAGATTTCCAGGAACGTTGAAAGCAAAATAAAGTATATATATATATATATATATATATATATCCATGGGCAGCGTTTTCCGCTATATGTATATAATAAATACGATATGATAAAAGGTAGACTTTTTGAAAGCTTTGCGGTAAACTAAAAGTAAAGTTTAAGAGATTCACGCGATGTATTTTGCAGATATAAATTATAGTAGCATTTTTATTCAAAATATTTCAATGCATATATTCTTCTACTTTCTATTTATTTGTTTATTATATATTTATATCTTGCGACAAATATGTATAAAGAAGATTTTGTTGAAATATCTCAATTTTAGTTAGATACAAATAAAAAATAATTTTGTTTGATCATCAAAATAATTATATAAGACGAAGTATGATATCGCTGCAAAAAGTTTTAACTTCCTAGTAACCTTGATATATCATACATAATTATTTTGGTTAGGGAATTTTTTTATAAGATTTTAGTAAGCAAGCTGTTGATGTTCAACAAAATTCTTTTTAGATCTATTTAGCCAAATTCTTATAGATAATTCAGCAAAATTATTTTTCCCGTGTAGGCTTAATCCAGTTTTACTTGAAATTCGTTCATTTGTTTAATTGTAATTCGATTTGATCATTTTATTTATCACATATTGTGCAAAATCTTTTTCGAAATTCACGTAAATATTAAAATGGCTGAATCAAGAAAATTCCATCAACCACGCGGTAGTGTGAAAAAGCTAAAGTTTGTTGCATGGCAACCCGTATCTGACACTGTACGACACGAACGACAAGCAATCTCTCTGGGAGCCGCCAGTCATGTATCACGTTGTAACGCCGGCGTTTCATCGCTCGTAGTTTCACGCCGCGATCTAATTCTCTCTGTATGCTATTTCGGAGGACGCGAGCGCGAATGTATTGGATATGTTCCACGGGGACCGAATGATTAAAATTAGTGTGGAAACACCGGCACGGCGGACGTTCGATGGAGTTTCCTTCACTCACGACAAATGATTCACTAAGGAGATGGAACACACACTCTCTCTCTCTCTCTCTCCCTCCCTCCCCCTCTCTCTCTCTCTCTCTCTCTCTCTCTCCTGTTCCTCCCGCACGCGCTTCGGGGTGCCATACTCCATCTAATCTAACTTGAGTACGTTCTCGTCATTACTCAGCGAGTTCACTTATACGTAAACGCTCGCTTCTCTGGAAATTGGACGACGAACGGAGCATCTATCGGATGTATCCGCGATTATATTGTTCACCGATATCCGTGTATATGTATATGTATGTTTCTATGTGCTGGAGTAATTTAATGGTCCGTCGTCGAAGCACTTGGGACATAATCGCAAATAGTTAATGAGTATGTTTGTATACCTATTGGAAACTGGGTAAGGTGCTGAATACATTATTCAAATGGCAAATCGGTCAGGACATTATTTTCTCATGCAAATCAGAGAATTAAAAATTCACGTCCTATATTTATTTACGACATTATAATTTTATTATAATGTTTGTTATTATAATGTTATTATAATTATAAATATTTTTATCTGAGCATTAAAAATTTAGCGTTTTATATATATATATATATATTTTTTTTTATCGTTTGATTCTCAAAGGAAACTATTTATTCATTTCTCGCAGTTCATTCGAAAAAATCCGCGTGCCATTTTCGCGGTCGCAAATTTTCGTATTAAGCACGTTTGCGAAACACTCTGCACGTAAAAGCTCACCGTCACATTAATGCTTTTCAATTTGCAACTCTGGAATGCAGCGCTATGGAATGATGTTGCGCACGGATGTCAAACGAAACGACTCGCAATTAGAGATGAAATTCGTTAACGAGCATGCATACGTGCGTGTTAATATACATTGTAATTGTTAACGAAGAGCTCTATGTCACTTTCTATCAAAATAGCAATACAAATCGGCTAAATTTATCAGCTTTGATCAAATCGCACAGATTGGTTATTTATTACCACGGTTATTTGTTGATGCTTGATTTCTCTGCGATATTGAATTAAATGTCGTTCTGCAATGTTCTTCGATCCTTAGCTAGAAAAATTTAATTGTCTCTTTAATAATTTACTTCATATTATTATGGAAAATAATATTCTCAATTATATTATTTGAAAACTTTGCAAAGAATTATATTTATTTTAATATTACAATTACAACAATTGATAACATTCATTATTGTACAATTTAATTGTTACGGATAAACCATAATAATGAACAAGTTGTTAATGTCAGAAATAATAGCACAGTTGTACGAATGTAATCGCAACTTTAGCGCAGTATATCAAAACTGCTTTTTATATTGTAATGAAAAAGTAGCAGATTTCAAGGATGAAGAAAAGAAACGCTCGGTTTTCCATCAATCGATACAAGATCCTTTTCGCTCGAGTTTTCACCCCGCGAGAAACTATCCCCTGAGATTTGTAGAAACAGGCCAGAAACGAGATTTCTACAACCTGATTCAAATAGGAAAACAGTTCGTTTCCTCATTCGAAATCCATAGAGCGGAGAAATGTGCGTATGTGAATCAATACGGCAATTTTTGGTGACTTCTTTGAAATGTTTGCCATTTTGTACGAGGTGTAAAGAATTACAACTTTCCTCGAAAGAGTTTCTGGAAGAACGTTCGAGTTTCTCCGTCTTTTCTGAATCTTACGGAAATCTTACAATTATTAAAAGAATTTATATCTGTCTGATAAAACATTTAATGAAGGAGAATTGAATGAAATTTAATATCATTTTTACATTAGATAATTTTTTTTTTATTAGAATATTATATTTGATAAATTTGATGTCTTACAAAATTTAACGAAAATGTCAGAGATATAATTTTATAAAGTATTAAAGTTAAATGTGTAAATTTTTATAAATATCTGGTAATTTAATCTTTATGGAATCATTTATATTAAATGTAATGGATATTATACGATAAACGTTAAGCTTGTAGAAGCTTTCAAGTTCCCAGTTTTTAGACGCGTGACTTCGTTACATCGATACTATTATGGCCTGATCCACTTTTTTTATCTGGTCACTCAACGCGTTACAATGCTCTGATATGTGACGATTTCCATTTTCGCTTTATGGACCTGTTTGTGAGTGATAAAGTAAACGCTAGAGAAAAACGCGAATCAATAAAAGCCATTTACAGATCAAACAATAGCGTTTTAGTAAAGCCGTGTCCTTTTAAACACAAATTCGATGTTATCCATAATTGCATCATAAGCTATTTTTTAGAAAAACAAAAACCAAAATTGCGATATGCAATTTATCGATTAAGCAAATATAAGAGAAATAAATTCATTCAAATGAAATAATTTCCTTCAATGAATAAAAATTTAACACGTATTGAGACGTTATTCTTCTACAAGGAAATTTGAATCTGTATAACATGAATCTTGACTAAGTAAACAGTAAAAGTAGTTTTTTATTGTCAATCCGAAAGTTGCGTCTTGTGAAAAGTAATTTTTTCCAGACATAAAGACGCGGTAAAATACGTGGAAATTGTTCGAAATTTGCATGTCTCGGTCGAGTTATTACTTTTCAGTTTAAAGTGCTCGAAACTCGTATCCTGACAATATTTACGACACCCTTTCCTCCCTCGAAAGAGAGAACACGGAGCTGTGCCCGCAACGTCGTGCTACGTGCTTACGTTTCTCCGTCAAATTAAAGTAACATTGGCGTTGCGCTACGGCAACGCGGATGCAGCAGCCGCCGCAGCACCGCTCGATTTCCTGCGTCCAAACAACAACTGTCATTATTCAATGTCGACTGTCACGAGAAACCATTTATAATGCGTTGCGCGAGCCAGAGGGCTGGCTATAGACAACTCGTTAGTATCGGTTATCGACATTAACAACGGGGGCGCGTTGCGACGTTTGCGCCAGGCGGCGGTGACACAGCTTCGCTTAACACCGCTTTCGAATCTCTGCGGGGCAATAATGTTACGCATTTACCGTCACCGATTAATATCCTAGGGGAATGTCTGTGAAAGCACTTAACTGTTATTTGAGAGGAAACGATAATCGGAGATCTTGACCGAAAGAGATTTTCTTGATTGTCTTCTTTTTCGAATAGAATCAAATTGATAATTATTTAATGTGACTGAAGTATAGATAAATAAGATAATTTTAACTTTCTGCTTTTGCAGAAACAGTACCAAAATACTATCTGAATATTTTATGTAATATTACAAAAATATGAAGCGAGGTTGATTGAACCGCATAGAATTGGAATGTCTCTTATATAATATTGATTCATACTCAAGTTAGCAAAGGAAAAAGTACGTGAATACATTTTAACTTGAAGCTTTCACGGTGAACATTAAAAATACATAAACGTATTTGATATGCTATTTTTACGTCGTGTCAATTTATACTGCAGAAGCATATGTGACCGAGCGATGCACTCGAAAAATGTATTGGCGGGAAATACTGTAGATTTATTGAAAAAACTCTCTCTCTCTCTTTCTTCTTCGAAAATTCATGTTATTTTCTCCATTGTCATTGTTACAATTTTACTTAGAATTTAAATAAAAATATTGTTAATTAGATGCATTACAAATACATTTTAGTAATCCTTTAAGTGTCACAATGGGCTAATTAGTTTCGTAAAAGATAAGAGATTTAATTTATGACAACTATGATTTTATATTAATTTATGATAATATGAGAAACATGTGAATGAATATGAAATTCATGATTATTCCAACAGACGAAAAATCGTAGAGATATTTCGCGTGCCGACGATAATTCGTGAGCTAGTACTTGGTAATTTATAATCCTCCCCTGCGTTAACCTCGCTAACGATTACTAATTCTGCGGCCAAGCCAATTAGGATTTTAAATGAGGTGGAACCCGAGGGCTCATTTTTCCTCTACTCTTACCGTTTTTTCCATTCGCGTAATATTCATTGTAACGTTTGTTGTACATCCTTTTTACTTAAATGTTTTAGAATCTATATATTACTCGCGTGCTAAAAAATTTAGTCCTGTACATTTTTCTTTAGATAGATACAAATGCAACATGCATTCAAATATAGTGTTATAAACGCAATGAGATTATATAGTGCATTTATTATATTGATAAGTATTTATATGTATGAGAAAAATATTTTAATACATTGTTTTTATATTTATTTGATAGTCAATATTTTTGCATCTTTCAAGATTTACATAATTACAATTTTTTATCAAGTGTCATTAAGATGTAATTGCGTTTGAACAAAAGAATGATTCAAGATAAAATGCTTGTTAAGTAATTTAAAAGAGACTGTAAAGACAATCTGTCGTATTAAAGCATTCCTTATCAATTTATCGTTCTTCTGGTAGAAAATTCTGTACTTGCCATAGAACGAAAGGAATGCGAGAAAGGAGTTTCTCGCGGCATGTGTCTAAATCCTCGCTGGTATTAGTGTCTTCCGTCGTCTTTCTTTTTCCGGTATAGCCGGTCTAATCCTAATGGAGCAGCAGCTTGCTCAACGTGGTCACGTTCACCGGATCCTCTTCCGGAAGGAGGAAGGTTTATAAATTTTCCAAGCCCACTTCGCGATTGCACGTCTACGTATATTCCTCTCGTACAACTCCCTCATCCTCGTTTCATTTCAGTTATAACCAAAACCGGTGGCTATAAATAGCAACTGTAACCAAAATATGATAAAAGAATTACAATTTTTTAAAGAAAATATTACAATATTGTATTTGAATTGCATGTTGCATTAGTATCTATTTCAAGAAAGAGATAAAAATGCACAGGTTTAAATTTTTTACCACGAATAACAATGCACAGATTTTAAAACATTCAAGTGAAGAAGATATACAACAAAGATTACGATAAATATACGAATAAAAAGTGTACTAAAATAACGAAATGTTAAATTAGAAATTCTCATTATTAACAAACATTTTCGTTTTGCACCTCAAGTCTTGTGTTTTTACAGAATGTTTATAAGAGAGTACTCGAGAGTATGCGTGTTATTAAAATGAAGTATCGTAAATACTTTACGGTAGTCGATCGCGTCTCGGGCGAAAGATAGATTAAATAAAAAAAAATTTTTCAGTTAAGCGTGATAATGCTTCGCCGTTGGTGAGCATCGATATTATTGGAAAAAAATTTCCTCTCAACGCTGTGCAAACTGCAACTACGCCGCCGCGCAAACGAGCTTTGGATCATATTTACCCAACGTGAACCGTGTGCGAACGACTTGATTGCATTCAAAAACACGCGCATTTGTCAGAATAACATTTTCGTATATGCGAAGAGTGATATCTCCGCACGTTCGTCTCGTTTCTCCATTCACATTCTATCCTCATATAATCTCTACTTCTCCTTTTTTTTTAAGTCGAATTTACATTTCTAGAGCTGCAAATGTAAATTATAATTCTAATTAGCAATTACAATTGGCGGTGACTGAATACGCAACTATGTTAATTTTGTATATGTTTATATAAATCTACGAGAGAAAATACGATGGAATTATTTATGTAATTTACGTAAATTCGTAAATTTTATATGTGACTATTCAATTGTATCAGAATATTAACACTCTTTAGCTGTGATTCCAATTCAAAACGAAAAGGATTGTTTTGTTGAAGTTATCTAAAAATTTAGTAAGATACAGATTTAAAAATAATTTTGTTGGATTATCAAAATAACTAGAACATTCGAGCTAGTTATTAGAATGTCAATATTTTTTGTACGTTATGCTCGAAATTTTTATGTAATTATTTTAATGATCCAACAAAATTATTTTCAATTCTGAATACACCTAAATTTTTAGATACTTCAACAAAATTGTTTTTATATTCATGTTTTTAATTTTATCAACTCGTTTATTTCAATCGACTAAATAATATTTCCTAAATACTACTTCTTTTTTTGTTAATAATTTTAGTAATCTAATAATCATTGAATTATTTATTATTAATCTATTATTGATTTAAAGCAATTTGCGTTAATAATAAAATTCTGCAGTCATCAGAATTCCTTCGTGAAGATGCTCCTTGGTGCATCTCGTGATCTGCTACTGAAAATGCTGACTATTACAATTGATGGTAACTGCAGCTTGAGAATTGCAGCGATAACAATTGTGTGCAGTGACTGGGACGTAACTTGTTCTGTTTAAAATGAAATCATGTAGGTATTATCTCCTTCGCGAGACAAGAAGTTCACCTTAATTTTAACTTCTCCTGAAATTTGATTATATTTATACTTATATTATGTTTATATTGTTATTCATTTATCGACAGAATAATATTTTATCTAAGGAAACTTTTTATTCATGTATGTTTAATCTAAATTTTAAACAAAAGCAATGCAATTTTGTATCATATCGTTTAAATATTAGTACCGTTATAAAAATCTTAATTATTATAAATCATAATATTAAAAAAATCTGAATACATGAAACATTCATAACGAATAATATGGAAATTATACATATAAAATAATAAATTTATACAGATATATGAGTAGTGAATAAAAATATGAACAGTATAATGAATAAAATGTACCTTCTGTATGTTTAGATACTTTATATAATGAATACTTCAGTTAATTGAATCTTCATAAATAATTAATATCGCATAAAAATAAGGCATGTATGATGTTCATGAAAAAAAAAATATATATATATATATATATATATATATCTATACATATTAACAAAACAAACAAAATATGTCATCGCCGATATTGGCGAAACGCCGCGTTGCGGAAGCGGAACAAGCTCAACTTCGAAAAAATCGTAGTTGGTCGCGACGGCTGTAACCAGTAATACTATACCGAGTAACGAGGAATCACGAGAGAACAATAAAACGCGGTAAAGCACAACGAGGCGAAAAAGAAGGAAAAACGGTTAAATTAACCGGTCGCGGGCAATTCGTTTTCAATTACGTGTACAGTTGCGTGAGAGGGATGAAAAGGAAGGAACGAAAGCGATCTGAAGAGGAGACCAAATCGGAATTTTATGGTCGTAAACCGTAGCGGGCAGGCACGAGCAACGGACCGAAAATTATGGTATTCGCCTCACCTTCGACGAAGCGCACCGTGCCGTGCCGCGCTACGCTATCGAGACTTCTGAAGTGACTCGTAAAGAACAGACCACTCCACTCCGGATACGCCAGGATAACCGGAAAACTGGTAACGAGATCGCCTCCTGTGCCATTTATCGCTGTGCAGATAAGCGAGTGCCGACTGCCTCTTCTCTGCGCGATCTCATTTTTCATGCGTGTTGTATGATCATAATTTTAACGCAGGTGTACCACGCGGTCTATCAAATCCCCCATATTTTTGATTATTTTTAATATAATACTCAAAATAGAAAATAGTGTATTTATATTTATCAGTTGGATCAAATTCAACCAAGATTTCATTTGTGTTGCTTGATTTATAAGTAAAGCTGGAAGCATTGAATCTCATTTATTTTCCACTGGAAAAACGCTACTAATTTATTGGATTGGCAAGAAAGTAATTGCGTTTTTTTTAACTCAAAGTTGTATATACAATATCTTCGTCAATAATGAATGAAATTTAAATTTAAAAAAAGGATTTTAAAGTTTGAAATCTCTATTTTTAAAAGCTTTTCACATTTTTTAAGTTTATATAAGTTTGATAATTTTTACATACCAAAAATTACGAGCTGAAAACGATTGAAAATTTTCTTCTCACTTTGTGAATTTGTAACGTGTCCAAAATAAATTTGAGAAAATTTTCAACTATCTATCGTGAAAGCTTGATACTTTCCCTATAAAATCGTTTTTTTTTAAATATTCCTACGATTTTTGGTTACTGAGTTATCGCGAATTAAATAAAAGGAACATTTTGACTTTAACTTCGCTCCGTTAAAAATTGTCGTATCGCAATTTAAAAAAGAGATTCTTAAAGCTGAAACTTTACTCTATCATGATATATTTATATTGGTTGATAAGAAAGTAATTGCGGTTTTTACTGATAGATGCCTTTTAAAAAAACGCAATTACTTTCTTGCCAACCTAATAAATATAAGTTTCATGTTCCATGGTATCATTCATTCACAGAAAAAATGATTTTATTGAAATATCTCTAAAAATTTAGGTAGATACAAATTTAAAAATAATTTTATTTGACTTTTTTAAATTTTATTTCACTCTATATGCTCGTATTATTGTAATTAACTTTAAATTTAAAGAGTCTAAAATTATTTAATTTTAAATTTTATTTGAATTATTAAAATAATTATGTACAGGACATTTAAACTGATTGCTAGAATGTTAACATTTTTTATATTATTATCAACGTTTAAGCGTTCTACGTAATTATTTTGATGGTTTTGATTTTCAATAAAATTATTTTCAGATCCGTATAATTTAGCAGCTAGCTAAATTAGATACTTCAGTAAAATCATTCTTTGAATGTGTTGAAATTAACATTTAGTCGATGAGTTCGATATTGATCCTTTTTTCAATTATACGAATTTATGTAATTCGGCGTAATCATCGCACTTTTCACACGAACCGAAAAATTTAACGATTTGCACGCGTAGGCGTTCTCGCAATTTCGTCGCGTATGTATTCTACGATGTCGCGCGCTGTCGTTATTTCCGTTTGCGTCGTAACGACAGATATGTACAATTAAAGCGATTTAAAGGGATTCAATTGCTTCCATTTTGCGCCAACCGCGCGCGCGCCGCAATGCGGACGAGCGTCGTAGGTGCCGTATCGCTGCGCCGGCCGTATAAATTGAAACAACTGTTTTCCCAACGGCGAGCTAAACGCCGGGCAAATTAAAGAGCGTGTTAGAGTAAACGCGTGTGCGGAGGAATACACCAGTCGACCGGGGGAAACAAGGACGGTGGGTTTACACGGTTTTATCGTTTGCATTTTTTTCCAAGCGTGTTTTCATTATTCACTGTCGACGCGACGACCGTTTGATCGATGTGGGCTCGCGGAAATCCACGAAATTAAGCAAATAACGCCAGCAAACAATATTGAATACAAGGTAAACGCAGTTTATTGGATTAAAAGAGTATTAGTGAGAGATGCAACATTCATATTTATTTAATATAACGTAAAAAATAGGTATACTATAGGTAACAGTCAAATTTCTTTCCTGTCATTATAAGTCTCTTCTTTTTATTTAGATTGTTTAAAATATCATTAAATCTATTAATTAGTAAATACAGTTTCGAAATTATACGTGGATAAAGAAAGAACAATTTTGTTGAAGAATTTTATCTTAAAATTTAACTAGATATAGATCGGAAAATAATTTTATTTGGACTATTAAAATAACTACGCAAGACGTTTAAATTAGTTATTATTAGAATGTAAAAACTTTTTGAGCACTGTTATCAATGCTCAAGCGTTATGTAATTATTTTGAGGGTCTTATTTTTATATCTAGCTGAATTTTTAGATACTTTAAAAATCCGTTCTTTTTGTATAAATTGACAATTTGTTGGGTTACATTAGATTTATCTGTAACATAAATATCGCTAATAGGAAATTAGCCGTCGCTTTCGATTGCATTCTAGATTTGCAGAATCGTTCTCAGGAATCAAAATAAAAAGGCTCATGAATAGACAAGACTGATCTTTACTCATGCAGTAGCAGAGACATCATCGCATTAGGCATTCATCTTATTCTACGACGATGCTAAGAAAATAAGTGCGAGAATGACACGAGTGTCACACGATGGTTTCTCGGGACAGAATTTCCCGTCTTGGCGTTAAACACTATTCCCATTCATCGCGTCGTCGTGAGGAGGCATCGGGGATTTACACTTGACAAGCTATAAAAAGGTGGCGACGAGCAGCTCGTGGAAGACGAGAAGACGTGAGCGGGATATTCACCCGTATTTTTCACGGCGTCATGACCACGACAATTTTCCATCGGCTCTAACGCGAAAACAAATGTCCTCCTCATCCGTACTGTCGCCATCAAAAAAAAAAAAAAAAAAAAAAAACAAACCCCCCACACCCCCAAAACCCATACAGGATAACAATAAAAAAAATAAAAAAAATTTTGTTTGTTTTTTGTAAAAATTTAATAAAGGATCGTTTTTTTTTTTTTTTTGTTCTTTGAGACCCCGGTTTTTTTTTTTTTTTTTTTTTTTTGATGGCGACAGTACGGACGAGG
>Ga0157364_1007033_pt1 | contig 11621 bp, 5 predicted proteins | sample AttsexASBM2_FD_111476 | JGI IMG/M metagenome (GOLD analysis project Ga0157364, IMG submission 111476) | Fungus gardens microbial communities from leaf cutter ant in Ribeirão Preto, State of São Paulo, Brazil - Atta sexdens ASBM2 | ecosystem: Host-associated > Fungi > Mycelium > Unclassified ...
AAGTGAGAGAAATTCTATATTCGAAATAGATCTTACTATTACATAAATACATATTTCTTATGTGAATTTATATACATTTTACCGTGCGCCAAAATTTTTTTCGATCTTAAAATGCATTCACGAATCAGAATAATAATATCCCTTATTGAATTGTATAAGCAATTTAATAATTTTTTAATGCTAATAAGTATCTTTTACAAGAATATTAATCATTATATGTTAATGATAGTCTAAAAACTGCTAATAATTATCATATAATAAATTCTAATAATAAAATTCTAAAATTTAAACTAATTCCAATATTTATAAATTGTTGAAAGCAAATATTCAATTGTTTATCGTATTTTTTATCATTGTAATGTTTAACATCGAATAGAAAGTCACTCCCTGGAAGTGTTTAGACATAAAATAAATCCATTGAAGAGCATTCTCCAAAGCAATCGCTTGGTCCGTTTTCTAGCACATACCGACACGCAAAACCACGTTCCAATGAATTCACGCTCGAAGTCTCGCCACTCGACTTCTGTCGCTTTAAGCCGGATCGAGCCGACGTCCCTGAACCGAGAAGCAAGATCACTACTTATCTACGATCTAGCTATTCTGTGGACTAGCTTGCGCGAATCCGAGAGTCGATGGTACGGTGGCTGTGCGCCGGTGGTTGGCGAGACATACAATGCCTCGGTATCTCCCACCCTCGACCGACGAGAGGATCCATCTAGCCACCAGCTTCTTCCTCCATCCTCTTAACGGCGACCATCAATGTGCCTTAGTCGTTTGCAGAGCCCCCGGCTCTGGGCTCATCGTTATCTTAACCGCGATAAGCCCCGCAGGAGAACAGATGACGATGAATATTTTTTCATCCGGGCAAATCTATTTAAAATTCTCATCCTATCTCTCGTGCGGCTGTAAACGACGTGAAGGTATTTCTTACGCCATAGTAATTCCTTCTCGTAGCATGTTAATTTCTGATAAATCAACATCCGCGATTCACACTCGCTTTCGTTTACCATCGCGACACACCTTTATTATTCTTTCGCAGTGAAAATACGCGATCAAATTACAGTATCAGAATCTCATTTCACGGTTAGACGACACTATCATTGTTTTACTTTTTCCTTGCGGCGATGTGGCGTGGGAAATGAGGAGTCGACGTGATGCGCTTGATGTGGAACATTATGACAAAGTTGATCTATCTCGAATGGATTGTGTTCGGACGAAAAGCCACGGATGAACAAGTTCATCTATCTACCTATTTATCTTTCCCTGTAGCGGGATTACAAAAGAATTATCTAAACATGTATAAAACGTATAAAATATAATTACTAAATACTTATAAATATGAATATACATAGAAAAAACGGAATAGAATCATCCGAAAAAGATAATTTTACTGACAATGAATATTATAATGGAAAATTAAATAACATTGTAAATATGTTATTAATGGAATATCATATTAAAATATATATATCTTCATATTTCATATTATATAAATATTAGATATGATGAGAGATTTCTAACAAAATTAATTATAAAAGATAAATGAATTATCTAATTTGCTTTATTGCTATCTTCTCCATTTGTCTTGTTGTTTTAATTAAAACGTTAATTAAAATTTTTGATTTTGGTTTATATTAATTAGATACGATTGTGTCATTCACGGAAAGTAAAAAAACTCGTTACTCCTGTGCATTTCAGAATTTCTATGGAATAGCTATTCACGATGACCAATATGAAGTTTTTTCGCGTCATCCTGGCGCTCTTGGGAGGCACGCAGGCTTTGTACGCACAACCGTCGGCATCTCCAACTGTGAAAACCGGTGAGTAGCTGCCTTCACAATGGACTTGATTACTACTGCGTTATACATACATTCATTCGTCCGCTGATCTCTTCGAAAGTGCTATTAGTTTTCTTGTTCGCGTCCTAATTCAATAAATGCGCATTTTTACCTTTATTAACGGTGATTTTTTAACGAGATAGCATACAGAATATTGCACGAGATATTATTACAGTAGAAATAATGCACTATTATAACATTATAGCTATCGTTAGAGGAATACATGCTATTATATCAGAAATTAAATCTTTTATGTCGAATTGTAGCAGCGTCCACTGTTCACTTTGTCGTGTGATTATTAATGGATCCAATTCGCGCAATGTTACATGACCCATCATCCTTTATCAATTAAAGTTTGTGCATTCATAACATCGGTGAAATTAATAAACAATTTACAGCTGTAATAGAGGTTTTGATATTTTCAAGGCTTTCTATGCAGTACTATGTACCGTAAATAATAATCATAAAACAACAACCATTATTTTACCGAATACATACTGAAAAATCTTATTATTCTAAAAACGATTAAATAGTAAATAAATTTTTAATTTCTCTATACATACACTTTTACAATACTTTTTGATAAGAAGAATATACAATAAAAAATACAAGAAATTCTCAATGTATGTGCGATCTCAAGGTTTAGTAAAATTGTAGCAAACTTATGAGAGATTTTCATTCTGTTTTTATAAAGACGAGAAGATGCTCTTGTCAGCTCTGTTCTGTTTCCAATAATCATTGTAGAGTGGAATTATCATGCAAATGAAAGCGTAGAGTAATGGGACTGTATGTAATTAACGAGTATCCTAGCCTTTCACTGAAGTCGAGAAATGGTAGCAATAAAATATTCGCGAAAGTAACGAATAGAACCAGACAGTAGGCGAATGAGCCCGTCCAAGAGAGTGACGAGTAATGCGTATGCACTGTTTCGAAAGATAGGATGTCTTTTTACCACAATTTTCTCATTGAATTACTTTTCCATTTGTCAGAGTACAAGAAAGTAAATTACAATTCATGAGATGAAATAAAATCAATAATTAATATTCTTTTTGATACTGTATATAAATAAACTCTTCGTTCTGTTTAAATTCTATATAAACAACTTTGCATTAATTATGTATATCGCGTTAGTTATACTTAATTAAACAAAATTAGTACATATTAAATACCTAATATAGGCTTTTTATAGAAGAGAAATATTTTATTTTAATTTAAATTATATATACAAAACAACTGTTTTATAGATTAAATCTATTATTGTGCTATTTTAATTAATAATAACGAGGAAGCAGCTTTCCTCCCATTTCAACCTAGATAGCCTTTCCAATTATTCTGAATTCGTTGCTTTAATTATTCAGTTTAATTTACGCAAAATACTATTCATAATTGTATGCAATTAATCGACATTTCGAAATGTGAGATGATATAAATGATTTAACTTTTCGCTAAATTTTGTATGATCATAAAACTGAACTAAGAGCAATCAATTCATAACTCTCACTGAATTTAATTCGACCATCGAATCCGTGATACGATGTTCTCGCATTTTTCCAACTAGCTTCGGGAACGAATCGTGCTTTTAAGCGTAATTTTCATTCATTATGAAACCATTAATTTCGCATCGAAAACCCGGCATGTTTTTATTCGTGTGTGTTCCGTTTAAACCGCTTTTTTAACTCGAGGATTTTACATGACTATATTATACAATGCTGTTCAATGCAGTTTTAACCACATATCTCTAGCTGATAAGCGGAGCATTTACGTTCCTTGATTTCTATCGTGCACACTTCAATTTGTGCTCGCAAACTGTGCGTAATCTGATTGATTCATCATTGCGAATCTGTGCACTTTATTTTTGTGAGCGATGTGTTCGGTGTTCATATCGGTTTCAATATGAGCGACTCTGCGCTGTGCCGCAGTGTTCCTTTTTCATATCAAAAGTTTGATGAAACGATCGATTCTCATTTGCTATTTCCCAACAGTGCAATTTTCGAGAAAAGGGTGGCTGAGATTTCGCCTGAACTGTTTGCCATAGTTTCATAACCGATAATAGATGAAGAACCTGACGTTATTATTCCACTAATATTACAGCATTCTAGAATTTATGCTGGCATCGATTATTCTGAACATTGTTGCTAATGTGTGTTTCATAAGTTCGAAGACGATGCACGTGAGATATTACACAAATAATCGCAATTTAGAATTAATTATAGTGAGAATTAATTATAGTGAAATAAGATTGCATTCAAGAATAAAAACCGGTGAATCTATAAACTATATTTTCTTATTTTATTACAAATTGTATATTATTTTTTATAATATATGAAATGATAATATGAATTTTCCATTATTTAATATTTAACAGATTGTTTAACTAAACTTTTTACGTTCAATTCCGAGCAGTTATAAAAATTACATAGTTGCAGAAAAAAATCTATGGAGAACTTTTGAAAAAAATATCTTATTTTTAAAAGTGTTATAAACTTCGCTTGCTAATATTATAAACTAGCTTCAACTTGCTAAGAGAACATCCATCAAGTAAAAAGTGACTGCAGTAATATTGAAAGTGGCAGCGTCGTATCGATTTGTTCTACATAGGACACAATTTTTGCAAAAATTGGTAGACCTCCCTATCGAGAGACCTGAAGAAAAGCTCGAGCATTAGGTGTGATTTAATAGTATCGTTGTATCATAAGGTTGTTATAATGCATAAATTTTGCGTCATTATGAGACTGTTCGCGATAATTGCGTCGCATCGCGGCCAACGACTTAAAAGGTCTTCTAGAGTAATTAATTATTATTGCTGACGAAGGGTGAGGATGGTGATAAACATACACAGCATACTTGCAGTTTGTTAATCAAGAGACACACGAAGGTCCTTGATATTGTCTTGAAGATTGAAGGAAGCCATGACGAGATAGATATATATGTATACACTATGTTGTTGAATCAGCAACGACATAATAACAGTGCTGTTATAAGTCAACGTCGATGTTCTGTTTTGCAATATAGAAATTTTTCCAATTCACATTCAGTTTATGTACTATCTTTTCTAGGTTATTAATTAAAATAGCAAATCGATTGACATAGTCAGTTGTTGATATCGAACTTTTTTTATGGTTTCTGTTATCGCAAACGATATTCTTTCGCAATATTTTTTATTCCGCTAAATGTCGATACAGTATTCCATACCAAACACAACAAATGGAATATTTTTAATATTGTGAATTTCAATAAGTTGATGGCTCAGTCTTTTAATGAATTAAACCTGATAGTTCGTATTAAATGGATTTTATTATATGTTTAATATAAGATAACTCTCTCTGATTATCCCTTAATAAAAAAATGATTAGAATTAGAATAATTTTTAATATTTTACTTTTTAGGATTCAATTATTTCACTAAGGTATTATTTCACTAAGGTATTACAATAAATATAGAAAATAAATAGATGGCAAGAAATTTTACTCGTATATCTTTATTGAGAAACGATATTGCAGCGTATTTCAAAAACTTCTATGATGAATGAAACCATGTATAAGAAATTCAGTAAATGTAATCGTTGTTTACGCTTGAAGTTAGTATATCAAACGACCGATGACAGGAGGTCGGAATGTTGTGTACGGGTGTCTTTTTTTCTTGTCGACCGTGTCCGCGCGCTCTTACTCTTCTCGAGATTATACGTGATGGCGTGTATAATGCAGGTCGCACCAACCTGACCCCGATATCCATAGCGGTGGGATGCACGTAACAATCCCTTCCGCCAACACCTCTACCAATCTCGGAACGCGATAAAAACTAAGATTACTGTGCAATGCAATCAACAGCGTGCCCAATGTTCTTTCAGATTAAAACACAGTTTGAGATTACCAGTCGAAACTATTGTTTTGCCAAGAGCCAGGCTCCGCAATCGAGATTGTATCTCGATTATCGGATGCAAAACATGCGGCGACGTTTGAAGACCGACATCAAATGAGAAAAATTCAGTTGGCGTTCGATTTTCTGTCGCGTACACTCCAATTGTATCTTTACGCTCGTGTATACGTATATGCATCACGTATTCTTTTGAGTATCAAAAATTCGACATATGTCAGAAACAAAAGCTTTTTCTGTTTTTCAGAGCAAAGTTGTTGTGTCAGAGCAAAGGATTTTAAGAAAAATTGAAGAAATTCAATTGATGAAATGAATTTTTATTGAATCTAGTGTAAAAAATAAAAAATAAATTCTAATGTTTCGTCATAAATAAGATGTACGAAAAGTTAGATTCTAAATAAATTTGGATTTCTAATTCGTAATCTCTTATTTTCAACAAATTATTACAATATTGTATAACATAATATATATATAATTTATGTATTATTGTGTTGTGAAATATTTGCCGAAATATTTCCGATTTTACCTGAAGTGTTTGCGGTTTGCGTTTGAATAGGGAAATTCCAAACAAAGCTGAAACAAGTTTAACAACTGTTGCGTTTATTCAATGTTTGTTCAAGATCAAACAACGTTAAAATAAAAAGATTGAATATACACTTTTAATGTAAACAAGTAATATTAGAAAAGCCATACAAAAATCTAAAAAGTTGAAAACACAATTTTAAATCAGAATTTTTGGTGATTTTAACCGAATTTTTATGTTATTTTTAATTGTTTAAATATACTTTTTTTAAATTTTAATGTAGAGAGATAAACTATTAATTAATGAATTATTTAGATTTGTATTATGTATTATTAGAAATGCATTAAATATTGTTAAAAAAACAAGCAATATGAATGTATATTAAAAACTTTATTTCCAAAAAATTAATTTTGTTAGGTTTATAGAATAGCAAAATAATTTATATTATAAGTGTTTTATATCAAAGAAAGTTACATCTATATTTTTAATTTTTTAAAGATTTTTTTGTTGTAATTTTATTATTTATTAGCCTATCAATATTCCGTAGTTTAACAAATAGTTTTAGACAAACATAAATTTTAATGTAAAATGAATTAAATATGATATATATACACATACACACACATACACGAGCGATCGTTTAAATGCATTGTAATGAGCATCATATTCAAAAGGAGTTGGTATCAAAATATGAAACATGGTGAACGGATGCAAAAACCAGAATATATGTATGCTTTATAATACGTAGTTTAAAACAATAGGGTTATCATAATGCGAAAATACGTAATAATTTGGTGGAACAGTTCCAAACTTTATTCGCGTTGCGCATAACTCTGCAGATATGAATCTCTCTTCTTGGTTAAAAACATGCATACATAAGCTTGTATAAGGAAATTGGTATTGTATAAGGAATAGCGCGAATAAATAAAACAAGTTAAAAACATATTAAAATATTTGGTTAATATAAATAGATTTATAACAGACAGCAATACATTTAATCTAAAAATGCGTGACGTACATATAAGATAGCTTACATTTTTACGAATTAAATTAAATTATTTTTTACCAATGTTGGTAAAAAATAATTTGTATTAAAGAAATAAATTTTTTAACTATTATTTTTAATAGAGTACTAAAATTTATTTAAAATTTTTTTTAATTTAATCGAAAATTATAATTTAAATATCTTTCTCTATTAGTATTATTAAATTATGTGTTACGTTCATTTCGCATTTTAAATATCTATTCGAAAGTTTGTTAATGATATTTTCAATATAATTACAGCGAACAAAGGTATCCTGTTGCAAATTTCAACGCGTATGAATCCACCGAAATTAATGGTTATTTTATTCATATTACTCCGCTTAGAGATTCCTTTAGTTCCGTGGCGCATTTTATATTCCAATTGTCTAGGACAGACATTCGCCATTAATCATCGCGTTGTACGAACTATTGGGACTTCGATTTAAACCAGCGATAGAGGTACGATCGTATTTCCTATCCGTCTATCATAACATTGCTTCTAAATCGAGGAAATCTGAGCCGCTTTAACGAGAGATTGCACTTACAAAGCATATTAGATGTAATCTGTAACGGAATTATAGCGATTTAGTTGGCAAAGCAGACTTCGCAAACTCCGAGTCTCATTTCATATTTTATATTTCATATTTTACGTTATCATCAGCTCTGAGCACACGATACCATTTATTCATATAATGCCGTAATCGTCTTATCTTTTTATTAAGGATTAGAGAAGGATTATAAGAATTGTCCAAGTCAATATCTTTGCGCTTGGCTTTTTTGTCCAGAGCAATGTGAAAATTTCCCGAGTTTAAGCGATGTGAAAATAATTCGTATATAAATCCATCGTAAGTGCAATTCATCGTAACAATCTAAACGGGAATTCTGCATATGGGGAACAATTAGGCAAGAAAGTTCGGTGATCAAGAATGCGAGAAAAGACGAAATCATCTAAATGGCTAGGTCGAAAGGCCCAGTTGGGTCGGTAGGGGTACAGGCTAATGCATAAACAATGCGCCGTTTATCCACGTTGGAGATTCAACCCCAATGAATAATAAACTATCCTACAGACATGCGGATAGATAGACCCGGTCTGCTACGGAGAACAGTGAATGTGGGTGGAGGATTATCGACTAGGAAGTACAACCGCCGCTCGTGCACGGTGAACCAGACGAGGTGTGAATATTATTGCCCCGAGATTCTTTAATGCAGGGATTTAAAGCCAGATCGTTGTGACGACACATATATGAGCAGCGCGACAAATGTCTTTTGCTAATCCGCTTCAATAAAAATGTTTAGGAGATTTTCTATTCTAATCTATTTCTTTCGGAATGTTAACAAATCGTAAATAAGTAACAATATAAGTAATGTAATTATGGATATTTATGCATAGTATAAATTTAAATAATTATAGCCAATGCTAATATAATAAATCTAACATCTAACATAATAACTTGTTTGTTTATAATTATTGCATTATTATCCTGATTTTATTTTAATAAATTTGACATGTAAACGAAACAATGATATGATTTAAAATATGAGAAAAAAATAAACTATTACATAATGAGGGCACTTTAACTCTTTTGCTTTAGATTTAAAGATGCCTAAGATTTAAAAAGATTTGTCTCTGACATTTAAAATAATTAATAATATACATCATGTTTAATTTATGTTTAACTATAAATTCTCCATTAATAACTATAAAAAGTGACAAATCGAATTATATTTGACGTAAAATCAATAAAACTCATGTGGACATTTCTTTGCAAATACATCAGACAGGTTTCACAGGGAAATTGATATATTGAACGAACTTAAGGGTAAACTTATTCAGATTCTCTGTTTATTCAAATCTTGGTATCGGTTTATCTTTGTTCGGTTATGACAGATGGACCTATTGTCACATCCAATTTATATTCGTCTCGACATAATACTTTATCCATTGTCATGTTGCTCCGCTAAGAGATCATCACGGTACAGCTTTCAGTTATGGTAATGTCACAGATAATGCCCCGGGATTTCAAGTAACGATGTTACTGTTGCTGAGCGTTAATTCATTTTATTCTTTTATTTCGATGCATCATTATTTTTATCCGCGGTTTTGAATCGGCTCTCTGCACACTTCAAAAGAAATAATTCAACATTGAGAATAAACGCAACGAGGCATTCCAGGAAAGCCTCTCATTTCCCGCGTCTTACGGACGGAACGCTGTTTGTGAACTTGTATGGAACTTTAATCCTGCGAAATTGCTTCGCATCCATGTCAGCGAGAGGTTTAATATCATAATTGAGCATGGCAGTAGAGTGGGCAATAGAACCCAATGAAAGAAATCCCATTGGAATCTGGTTTCTCCGTAACTTGTGCTTACGTTGAAACGTTATACCTCTAAGGGATTGAATTTAACTGGACATTCATTAGGATAAGATTACGGATTATCCCTGTCTTACCTTGGTAAAGAATAATGGCAAACGCACGGATCTCTCTCGGAGATAATTTATCTCGCGAGCAAGAAGAATATACGATAAATGTAAATTTTGCCTATTCCGGCATTCCTATTAATCCTCTGGAATATCTTTTACAAATCTGTAATCTTGAGGAAGTTTTTTTAAGTGCATCCTATTAGGATTCCTCCAACAATTTATATGTGTATTAACATAACGAAAGCTATAAGGCAACTGTCATGGTTTTAGATGAAAACGTTAGTTTACCAACATTATTACACAGAAGTTTAAGCAGAAGCACAGGTATTGTTAGTTGGGGATGTTTCTTCTGGGCTGTATTAGCACGCATGAGCACGTTCATGTAGCAAACGATGTAGGGCTGGAATTATTCGGAGAGTAAGCGAGTTTTCGCGCGACAAAGTGATAATCACTTGTTTCGTGTAACTGTCTCTTCTTCTCTCCCTTCATCCATACTTTCTCACTGCTCCCGTTTTTTTGTCCCTATTCGGCGATAGTACTCTCAACCGCAACTGTACTGATGGAGTGCGCATTACGTGTGCATCCGATGCACGTACACTTGCTACGCCCAGTTACCGCGAAAACGCCGACGGTAAAGTAGCGAATGAGATAGCGAAGTGCAAAGTGAAATTAAGTGTGTACGATTTTGTTGTATTTCCGCTTGTACGATGATACGCTTGCCTTCTGAGGTAAATTAAAATTATTGTATATATTTACTAATTAATTTTGGTGCGAATTTTTGTAATTCGTAAAATAAAGAAGTTAGTCAAATTTTTATGCACAAATGTAAAAATGTAAAAATTTCTTTACATTCCTTTGTCAAAGAAAAATACAAATCTTTCTTTGTCAAACAATTGAAAACACAAGCAATATTGAAAAAGTAGCAATAAATAAAGCAATAGAAAAATAGCAATAGAAAAATAAAGATGTCAAAAATGGCCAAGAATTAAACCACGTAAAAGCAGGGATATAAAAGCAAGCAAAATAAAAGGAGCAAATTTAAGAGATCCAAATGATTTCAAGTGCAAAGGATAGAAAGAGAAAGACGGCAAATGGAAGATTTTCCTTTAACGCGATAAAATGATCCTCATTTTATCAAGTTAAGGTAATCCACTTATTTTGAACCGGCAACGAGGTTGAATTCGGGAAGGAGAGAATGTACTGGTACGGAATTGCAAGATTGCGATGAGATTATGCAGGTGCTAAGTATGCGATAGGAAATACTGTCTTTTAAATTAATTTCGGAGAATGTCGTATCGTCATGTGTCTGCGAAGGCGGATTATTTGTCACCCTCGTGCGCACGTAATGCATACCATCCCGTCTATTAACGCATGCTCATCCCCTTCTGCCATTGGAATAGTTCCAATCGTGAATTGAACCGTTCGTAACTGTTGAACGTGAATTATGGCATTTATTTATTTTAGCCTGTTTCACATCGGCTCTCATACCCATTTGTACGAAACTGTCGATCTAAATGTGCTTTTGGAATCAGTACTTGGTACTGATTACAGTTTGTCCAATTATATAGCGGTGATGACTTTCCCTGATTGTGACTGATTGGTCAGAGGAGGGCAATCGCTGCAAGTAAACAAAGATAACAAGAATTATCTTATAGTTTTAGATTGTATTTATATTTATATATTTAGAACTTATATTATATATTTATCTTATATTTGATTTATGTTTATCAAGAACAAAATTAATGCCATATTTTATATCTAATACAACATACCTATGTTACACATAATACTTCATAATGTAAAAATCAGAAAAATATTTGTATAATTATTAGGTGTACAAAAAAGTTCTGAGCTTTAGATTTGATACAACCGAAATAACAATTTAAATTTTATATATCTTCCCGCCTTTTTGTGGTTTTAAAGCGTTAACATTTGGCCTTCTA
>Ga0157364_1007034_pt1 | contig 11620 bp, 7 predicted proteins | sample AttsexASBM2_FD_111476 | JGI IMG/M metagenome (GOLD analysis project Ga0157364, IMG submission 111476) | Fungus gardens microbial communities from leaf cutter ant in Ribeirão Preto, State of São Paulo, Brazil - Atta sexdens ASBM2 | ecosystem: Host-associated > Fungi > Mycelium > Unclassified ...
AAAGCTAACAGATTTATCTTATATACTTATGCATAATCTGTTGTAAAGTTTAAAAAAATCTTCTTTCACTGTATTTGAAAAATGAGATATTTGGACTTATATTTTGTTTGTATATCATACGCCAAGATTTTCTTTATTTCAAAAAGTTTCATTTGATCATCCGTTTTCGATTCTTTAATAAAGAGACTGTCTCTTCACATTGATGTGAAAAGAGATAATTCGAAGGATCCTCGTATATTGTACGGTGACCTCTCGAGCAAGCGAAGCAACCGATACTCCAGAGCTAACAATGGGCGATGAAGATCTATCGTGAGAGCCATTATAAAGTTCTTATTGTGAGCGCTCTCTGTCTCTTTTTTAGTTGGTATCAATACCCGCTTCGCGAAAATCGATCGCGAAAGTCAGTAAATCTCGTGGCTCATTGAACACATCAACGGAAAAAGTCCCAATCGCGAATTCATTAACATCTTGAAATTTTATTGTTTCCGTCTGACATTTACCAGTTCATCCAATTGTGTAACTTGCATGTTACTTCTCGTGAACTTCGTGTGTTGTGCGAATAAAAATGGAAAAAGATTACTTATAAATACAAATTCAAGAATTATAAAAAAAGATCTTTCATCCACTAAACTTTATTTAAACTTTTTTTTTTATCTTTGCTCATAATTTTGATAAGAAGTTTACAGATGTAAATATACAGTTTTAGACTTCATTCTAACAGTAATTATTATCAGAAAGAGAAATAATTATTAGATGATATTTTAATTATAAAAGAAAGACACATGATTATATAAGTATACATAATAGCAGAACGCGATAGAGAAAGCAGGTTAAAGGACACAAGAGTTCACGATAGTCGGAAATTGTCATCGCACATTGGAAGTTTTAACGGTTGCACCGAAAGCCATTAGCGCCAGGGCAGGTGCGGCGATTCGAAGTTTGTTGAACCGTAGATAACGAAGTGGCGCGACGCGTTGCAGGTTGGAAAGGTAATGACGTGTGATGCGATACGAGTGACACGTGTAAACGGGCCACATAACAGCAGCCGACTATGCAGCCGCTATGCATTCGCTCTTTCGCTCGTACGAGACACGTCGATACGATGGCACGCGTACAGATCGCACGGTGCAACGGCGTTAAACAGAGCCGTAACGTGCATTCTAACGGACCCGATGAGGTCCACGCGCGGCTCGTTAAACGTCTGTGAATCCAATTATGTCGTCGCGAGCCGCGTAATCGGGGACGGAAAGTCTTGACGGCGCTAAACGATGCGTTAAAAGCTTGAGATACCATGTATCGTGAATGACGTACAGGAATGACAGAAAGAGAATACTCACGGGATTGTATTTGTTATCTCCAAATTATTAATATTTATATATTTTTCTAATTAAATATTTGTAATTTGATGTAATTGTAAAGTATAAGTCTAGATTTTTGAGTTTTATAATATTTGTTGTTTATGTTTTTAAATAATTATATATACAGATTTGTATCATATATTAATTATAGGTAACTTACATAAAATAATGCATTATGACATTTTAATGACGAATATGTAATAATCATATGCATAAATCTTGTACATAATTTGCACATTTCGATATAACATTATTTCCATTTTTTTTTTCACAGCTACGGTATTTTTACCGTTGCTTCTCTCTCGCGACGTAATTTCTGTATTTAGAGTTAAAGCTCCGTGAGTGTTGGTAATTAGAGCGGGTATGGTTGAATTAATTTCTGCATTAGCGCGCACTAGTTTTTTATGCATTTTCGAACGCGTTATACCTGCAAATGTTGCCCGATCTCCGTTATTTCGGTCTATATTTCGAACAAGTTTGTCGACGTAATTAAGTTGTTATGTTTTCGATGTGTTGGAATTTTAATCTGATTATCTCTCTCTCTCTCTCTCTCTCTCTCTCTACTACTACTACTACTATTCACGCTAATGAGCGCACCGTTTGTTATATCGTTTGTAGGTATCTCTGTAGAAATCGAAGATAGATGAGATCTTAAAAAAGCATCTGAAGATACTATAACATTTTATTTGATAAATTTTATTAATTAAAAACAGCAAATAAATTTAATTTATGATATAATTAATTAACTTATTATGATATAATTTTCGTAATAAATGTCATAATAAATTTACAATTTTGTTCTGTTATTTTAATTATAAATTATAGGAGATTTTTATTATTTGATATTATTCTGAGACACTTATTTAGAAAATATTGAAACATACATATTTGACTGTAATTTTTTATTATTAAGTAATTAAAAAAGAATTATATTTTTTAAGAAAATAACTATACAATTTTTTAGTTCATCTCGATATAAAAAGAAATTTAACGAAAAAAAGCATCATCAACTAGATATCGTTGGTTAGTAAATTAACATCATTTATCATTTCTTAATCATTTCTCAAGTTTTTTATACGGTCTCAGAATCACACCGTCATTTCAAAATCGAGGAAAAAGTCGACGAAGGTAAAGTAATCGATCTTTATGATAGGCCGACGGCTTTATGATAGGCCGACGTCACGTGAGACGCGTTTAGGTATTATTATTATTCGTGCATTTGATGGAGTCTTTTCCAGCTCGTTCTGCTTTGATCTCGCGGATCGATTCCGCAGTCGTTAATTATCTTCACCGACTGCAGTTGATTGACTTTGCCGCAGTGAACCGATTAATTACGCTGCCAAGATCGAGGGAATGAATCATCTTGCTCCGAGGCTTCATTACGAAACTGCGAAGTTTAACAAACTCGTCTCGTTCCCTCTCTCTTTATTTCTTCTCTCTGTCTTTCACTACTGTAAGTGTCACCTTTGGAGTTTCGCTCGAGTACTCGATTCGTCATATTCAATCGTGAAAAATTCCTTTTGCGTTGTGTGAAATTGGATTTATGCATTCGCTATTATTTAAAACAATCTATTCGTCTTCTTACTATTATTCTGCTGCCCACACAACGTAATATATTTATTCTCATTGTTATTTTTGTTATTTTATATTTAAATAACACGATTGATATAATATCCTATACACATTTAGATTGAAATATAAATACAGAAGGTGTTTGCGTTAAATATTCTGAACCAGTTTCCATGTAATAATACAAAATTCCTATGTAACGTGTGCATACTTATTCAATTTGGAGAACCGAGGTGAGGCACATTCCATTTAATAATGGTTTAATTACATACAAATTCTATTAATTTATTTCTATATTTCTATGAGAAATTCAGGAAATAGGACGGAAAGTTCTCCATTTCCGTAGTTCTGTTTCTCGTTAACTAATAATTAGTCTTCCTGTTATACACGTAACGCAACATAGTGGCATTTCGTTTCCACGAACGCACACTAATGCGGATCGCGCATCGCACAGTCTGGCATTACATTCGCCCAGATTCTTGATTTCATTCATAGTCAGCATCGCGTGCGGCCTCGCTCGCTCGCTCCCTCGCTCGCTTGCTGGAAATTCTGGATGGTTTGGCCTCTACCTTTTCCCTTCGCTTCTCTCCTCAACCCAATCCTCTGTAGCCTCAATGCTACAGGCACAGTATCGTGTTTCACAGCAGAAATACGCCGACCTATAACAGAGAGCACACGCGAGTGAGTTAAAACGAATCTATGCGATGCTTCACTCTCGATAATCCTGCCGAATGAATCATACGCATATATTGGATGAGCAGATTTCTACTTTTGTAGAGTCGATTATTTAATGCAACTTTATTGGTTTGTCATTTTTTTCTTAGAAAGAAATTAATATTTCTACATACTACAATAGCTAACAATAAAGTGTTTTTCAGTTAATTTAAAATTTATAAAGATTTTATCATTACAAAAATTATTATCCAGTACTATTTTGCTTTAATGATTAAATATACAATTTTTTTAAATCATTTTTTAAATGTAATTCCAATGATTATTAAAAATGCGATATGTAAAATGAGTTTTACGTTTGTCGAGCTCCGGCATGTGTGTGTGTGTGCGCGCGCGCGCGGTGTGTGTGTGTGTGTGTGTGTGTGTGTGTGTGTGTGTGAGAGAGAGAGAGAGAAAGAGAGAATCTGAAAATCACGAGTGTTCGTTCCGGTTGCAGCGCAATGCAGCGATGTCGCGTTTGTTCCGCTGCGTTCGTGCACACGAGATGTTACGCCGGCCGCCGCGCCGGAGAGGAAATATACTATTTTGCCCATTAAGCAACAACAACGAACGCGACATATCTTTTCTACTCTCACTCTTCTATAATCAACGTTAACTAGGAACAAGAACCAGATGCACTCTCTTTCTTTGAACGCGAGCATAATCAAGCTAAGATTCAGACTATATGTAACTGATTATTATTTGACGATTCCGTTCTTTAGAGTAGAAGCTTTTACATCTTTTTAATGAGAATTTTAGAAAAAAAATTTTTGAAAAAAAATCTAAAATTATTTAATTTCAAGAGATAAATCAGATGAATTTATCGTTCATCGAAATTCGTATAATAAATGTGGATTTCCTTTATTATTGCGTTATTTATTTTTAAATAATTTTATTTAAATGTTGCATTATATTTATTTGCTTTTATTATATTTGTGGAATTTCTTTAACAATGGTAGAAATATATGAAAACTGATATTAACTGACTTTTAAATTAATAATTAAAAGTTATGAAAGTCCAAAGTACGAAAAAAATAATGTAAATTGTTGAAATAAGTGAAAAACTGACAAAAGCTGAAACATCTGGAATTACTACAAAAAATAGGATTAAATGGAGTAGAAAAAAATTGGGGCATTTCCATAGTAAAGACACAAGCTCTCCATGTGATAAAAAAGTTATAAAGGATACAGAATTATATACATAAAGAATAGCGCGGAAGATACGCAAATGACTTTCACGCGAAATTTGTAGAGAAATTCCGCTTAAAAGAGAGGAGCATCATTACCGGCGAGTGGCATAACTCGACGATGTCATCATGTCTCATGTGTGTATGTACAGTGGATTCGAAATACCGAGCTTCATACTTATGTATGAAATTAAGCCGACGAGGATGTCTCGTTCCTCGCAGCAAAGGGCGCGAGAAGCTTTATGGTATTATTGGAACAGCCTTGTGTTCGCTCACGCGCGCGCAAGATATGCTTTGCAGGACGCATAAAGGTCACGTATATATACATATTGTGCGTATCAAAGTACATCGCACGTTTTTTACAAGCTGAAGAATGCTGGTGAGTCATACGACGAACGCTTTCCGCCGTTTCGGAATCGCGTGAATGCACATGAGGCGAGCTTTTTCCCTCGCATCCCCCATCCGCGGGTTGCCGGTGTGCCGGTGTACCGGGTGTGGATCTGCCACAGCGAATGGATGGTGTCGTTAGGGACGCGATATTGGAGCCTCTCCGAGTAGGCACACATACGGTCACGTGGAAGGTAACATATTTAGTCGTGAATAAAGATGTTTGCAGCATATACCGTATCCCACGACTTCAGAGATTGCGCTCCGTATCTAGGCACAGAGAGAGAAGCTTTATGCGCTCTGTGTGTGTAAACCTATTGGAAAATATTTTTCCGCTTATTACGGGGAGTACGATAATTTATGGTATATATGAATTGCACATGCAGCAATTTTACGTCGTAAATTATCGCGATATTAAAGTCTCCGTATGCATGTACGATTACTTGGAAAGAGTATCTGGTCATGAGAATAAAGATGTTTGCAGCATTGTATCAGTGAATTGAAAATCTTCTAGTAAGCACTTTTGGAATTGAACAGATATAAATGTAAAAGGAAAATATTAAATTAAATATAAATATTAAACAGAATGGAGATTATATAAAAACGAGAATTAATCTGATCTTTTATCGTACAATAAAATACAGCATGTTGAAATTAGCTGGGATAATTAATTGCCAATCAATATATGATTGTTTAATTGATACACAGCTTGATGCATTCTTACGGAACGCGAGCGCTGCAACGGTTCTGGCGTTTAACAACGGAACGCTAATACAGTCGACTCTTGACCTCCTTTTATTTTTTCCTCTTCACACAATATAACGAACGGTAGCATTGTCGTTTTCGACATACTCTTATTCTTCGTAGATATAGCAAACAGAGTGGAGTGGAATGTCGTTAAGTCGACACGGTGGTAAGAGCGTGGGCGCGAAAGCATCGGTTGGGGCAACCGAGCGACGGCTTGTAATTGTACATGTTTTCTGCCGTGTGCTGTACCGTTAATGTAAGTGGACGGCGTCCACTAATCGAACGATCGCCGATGCGCTCTAGAGGGTGTCCCGGAAATTATGCCGGATTCTCCGCTGAATTCAAAGTTGATCTTCTTACGGTGAACATTTTATCTCCATGTATTCTATGTATTCGTAAGTTCCATTGAGCATGAAAACATTAAAAAAATATTTCATTCCAAAGGAATATTCGACAACAATAAATAATAATTGACGTTAACGATAATTATTGATAACTGCAAGTCTAATAATTATTAATTAATGTTTGTAATTTTTATACATAAATACAATTTTTCCGTATAAAATGATAATATTATTGAAAGTAAAATACAATTAATGAAATATAATGGAAATGAAAAGATTGACTTCATCAAAATAGATTTTTTTTTAATATTTTTTTATTTCTATCCATCTTTAAAATAAATAAAATGTTAATTATTACATATTTAATTAAGTTTTTGATACCCATGATTGAGTAAATAACGCGACTTTTGCGACACCTTGTATACGACTTAGCCACGAAGCACCGTAATTTACGAAACGATTGACTGCATCGAAAAACTCGGCGATTGAATTATTATTATTTATGAAATCTATCGTGCTTTAAACGCCTAGTCGTGTCCGTTATATCTGGCAGGTATATCGAATGCAAATTCGTATTGATTTAGGACTTTGAAGGGAGGAAATCCTATGTAATATAATCGTAATAATGTGTATAATGGGATAGCGAGAGATTAATCGTTCTTCACGTATACATCCCATGCTGATTATACAAGTGACTTAAACCCACACGATCTCGATGTCTCTTCGAAAAAAATTCAGAGTGAAGTAAGATCGATAACCTTAATCACCGTACGGCTGATCAGTCATATATTACGAATTAAACTATGTCGCTTTATCTTCTCATTTATTACCGCTACTTTGCATCGTGGCATATATCGCTCTATCTTTCAATTATCGTTTCAACGCGATTATTCGTCCACCGCCGTTCAACATGCTTCGCATTTATCAACCCTCGCAAATTGTTGTATGAGATCTCAGGGGATCTGTCGCATAACGAACTGTCCGCCCATCTGTCTATTAGCGAAATTCTCCAGGAAGGGCATAAATCTCGTCTCCAACCTACTACTACTCCCTGCGGTTTCTTCATGATCTTCCGTCAATGATCGTGAGTCGAATTTATCATGAATACCTACGCTCGCTGAAGTATACCAACGAGTTGTGTACCAGTGAAGGAGACGCTTTGATCACGGTCGTTAGCGAAGTTGGCTCTCGTATAGTAGTCGCGATGAACTACATTGAGGAGGGGTGTAGTCGGAGCCGATAGTCGATCTAGGAAATGTATCGCTCGCGATAGGTAGCTAGTTGGTTGATAACGGCTTCACTATCTTCGTTCTCTCTCTCTCTCTCTCTCTTTCTCATCTTCTCTCATCTCTTTCTTTGTCTCGCCGCACCTCACTCACGCTCTCGGATCGCGAGATAACTCGTACGTGTTGCGTATGCATAATGTCCCTAATTACTTTACATTGTTGCTGTTGCGCGTAATAAATGCGCGGCGACTTGCGCGCGAGCGAGTGTACTCGGTGTCTTCCGCGCGAGATTTACTGCCCCGAGATTACGAGAGTCCGAGAGATCTTCCTACCTCCTTCTCTCTCTCCCTCTTTCTCTATTTCTCGATCTCTCTGCTTAGACAGGCGTTCCTCGTGATTCCTTTTTTGCTTCTTTCAGTTATCAGCTATATCAGTTCTACACGGAGTTTGACCGCGTGCCTCGCTTCTGTCGTTTTCTTTTCACAATTTTTTCCCACACTTCGTTCTCTTGGGCTGGGAATAAATCCTCGTTTGATTGTTACACATCACGCGTTAGAGATTGCAACCTAGTATGGGCTTATTTTATTTGCACTACGCAACTTTCAATATTTGCGACGTTGTTACATTATGTCAACGAAATCCATCAATGTTTGATCCGTGGCGTTAGACTGATGCACCATTTTTTTCTTGTTTTATTTTTGTTATTTTATTTTTAAGAGAAAAAATAAATATACTCTTATATGTTTTCCATTATTTATTTTAGGAGTAAAAGATTTTTTTTCATTTAAATATTATCAAATCGTAATATGACATGATCTGCAATTTCTATTTAAGATAACCGAACTAAATACGAATTTTTTGAAAAATCGATTATATTATTTTTATGAAATTTATATGTTACGTGCAAGATATTATCTTTCAACAAGGACAATACAAAATACAATGCCTTTGTATTGTACATCGCCACAAGCAGTGGCACTCAAGGGGCCACAGGACCCGCTATTCACGCGTGTGTTATTTAAAACACAATTCACGTTTTATTCGCATCAACATATTCGCATTTCCTACGAGACACATTTGCACGTGCACAAAAATAACTTTACGGCACGTCCAGGCCACGCTGTAATCGCGCTCGTAATTATCGCCGCGCTTTCCGATCTCGTTCCATATTCCCAGAAGATCCGTCTGTGTCATCGCGCGGGCCGTGCGAAAATAGATATGCCGTATAAAAAGCGATTAAACGAGTAAGAACACGTGCGCGAGTGGGGCGAACATATAAAACTCATTTTAGTTCGCATGTGAAAATCGTCATTAATTTCGAACTACGTTGCCGACTACATGTTTTCGACTTATAAAAAAAAAAAAATAGATGAAATAAAGTGCTAGAGAGAAATATGAAAAATATAAAAGCGAAATTCACATTTTTAATTTTCTTAATGAGTTTATTTTTTTGAATCTGTCTTATCGCGTGTCATTTTTTAGATAGAAATATGGTGGAAAACATTTAACCTTTTTTTAGAATTAATTTTGTCATATAGACGCGACCAAATCCATGTAATTCATTCAAATCTACATATACAAGAGATTTTTTGAAAATGTTGCAGCAACAACGTGAATTTTGCTTTTTTATATTTTTTAATATTTTTTATATACAGTATATTTTTATTAACGAGAGTGTAATACTATAGCTATACGAATAAATGTACGCGAATTCGTCGAATGCAGCTGGAAACAGAGTTAAGCAATGTTCGATAAATTAAAAGAGAATATTCGCAATGGTTCCACATATAAAGCTCGCGTCCGCGATGACGGAATTTTTCGCAATTACGACGATTTTAAGCTTCCCTTTGGCGTGCACGTTCCGTATCACCAGGGGTCGCGTTTCCCCCTTTAATCACGCTAATCACCGCACGCGCGTGATCCGCGCAAAAGAGAAGATACATCGGTTACGTTAATGAACAGATTAAAATCGCGATGTTGCCAATCCGTATGCATCCGTTTTTCTATTGAATATTGCGTTTGATCTTCTCATTGCTTGCGCGACCTGTATAGATCATGATGTTTATGTATATTACACTCAAAAATATTAGAGATAATATTTTTTGTGTTTAATAATAAATGAGAAGAGGAGATTTGATAATGATAAATACAATCGGTTCGCCTTTTGTAAAATATTTTGTAGTCTTGAGAGAGACGCCGTGTAAACATCACGTAGACAAAACGCGACGAAATCATCAGCGAATTTATAGCCTACAGTAGAGCTTGGTTGCGAAACTCACGTTGCGTAGCGTTGAAAGCGAACTGATGTCGTCGTCCAACATGCACTTAGCTTACTTGCGACGCTAAAGACAGACGGAAAGCGTAAGGAGAGGGTGGAAAGACGGAATTAAATATACCGGTCACGTAGAATCATCGCCGACCGTAGGTCGGAAATTTAAAGAACCTTTAAGTGTTCCGCGAAATGATTTGCCCGACCTTGCTAATAACAACCTCTATCTACTTAAAAACTGATATTGAAGAATACTTCTTCAATAGCATTTCGACTACATCATTTCCGAATCGGTTTGTCAAAGGCTGATTTGCATCAAATCCAAAGATGCAGAACGCAAAAAGGCTGAATGGTTCAAATTGACTATTAAGATAACGTGCATTCATTCGTTTAATTAATTAATATAAGAAGAACTTTTTGCCGCGCTGTTTTTTTTATTTCGAATATTATGCTGAGGGTAAATTTACTGCTGCAATTTACGGTGTTAACTAAAATTATCGGGTATCATTGAATATGAAATGTCATTATACTATTAAAAAAATATTAAATAATTTTTGCGAGACAGCAAGAGCTGTGTTTAATGAAAAAAGTTTGCGCGTACAAGGTTTAAAATAAGAGGTTCCTCCGGTTTAATAAAAAAAAAAAGAAAGAAAGATCTTTATAAAGAGCTGTTAACCATCACGTTGCACTTAGGTATTAGCTAGCTCTAAGTCCAGAGATAATCGATTTGATAGCTCCTCTCTGACATCTCCATGTTGCTAAAGAGGAATTTAATGACGCCGAAGAGTCTGACGTGTTTTAAATCGACTCATCCATCCAGCAGCGCTCGATCTCTCTTCCTTCGTGGCGTGCGCTATTATTAAAGCCTGTTGGTCTATTTCGAATAGTTACGCCGCGTGCTGTGTTGCAGAATGTGCGGGCAAAGCAAACGCATTGTTGGCTTTATTGTAGATATTCCACTCGCTGCGGCGAAACGCTCGCTTGGGCCTGAGCAGACACCACCTGAGTACACTAAGCTGTTGGAGAAACAGCACAAGATCAGTTGAGATCTAGCATACCAACGAGACTCCTCCCTCCGCTCCCCTTCACCCTTTCTCTCAACCTGTTAGATCAGACGGGTTAATATTCGCTCAATGTGGGGTAATTCGCTCAATAGGTTACGTTAGATATGAAGACAAGGTTAAATCGCTGAGACGGATGCTCTTTAATGGCTATTCTCTCTTTCTCTTTTTCTCTCTTTTAGACGTGTAATGCGTGTTGTAAAAGCGTGAACAACACGTATACTAATCATAAATTACGAGGGCATAGATCGTAATGGGAATCTGATTGAACGCCACGCCTTTTTTCGTAGGTTTTTTTTATTTTTAATTGATTTTAATCAGATATCTCCTAACGTCGAGCTATAAATTAAAAATTTGTTGAAAAGTTCTCACTTGAGAAATTGAACTAACAATAAGAATAACGCCATTTATTTTTATTTAAATTTAATTAATACGATTGTTAAAGAACAGTTGTCCATTCGGATCGAAAAGATCTTATGTTAAAAAAATATTGATTTTAAATCGATCAAAAAATACATTCTTGTATATCTTCTATTTCCTTTCTTTACATTTTTATATGAATGATTTTGGTGGAGCATAATCAGGAAGTGAAATCTTGTTCGCGGCGAGGATGATGTATCTGTTAAGGACTGGAGCTGTGATAGGGACAAGGACACAGACTTGCCTCGTGTCCTGGACCGCATCCAAGCCACGAGGAATTCGGGAGTTCGCTTTCCGCGCGCGCAATGCCGTCTGCGGAGTCACCATTATGCAAAGCATTC
>Ga0157364_1007035_pt1 | contig 11619 bp, 6 predicted proteins | sample AttsexASBM2_FD_111476 | JGI IMG/M metagenome (GOLD analysis project Ga0157364, IMG submission 111476) | Fungus gardens microbial communities from leaf cutter ant in Ribeirão Preto, State of São Paulo, Brazil - Atta sexdens ASBM2 | ecosystem: Host-associated > Fungi > Mycelium > Unclassified ...
CGCTTCCAGGATATAGAGATAAAAAAATTTAAAACAGAGCGTCATTAAGCTGTACAGCGAACGTAAACAAAGCGTTGCTGAGTAGTGGCGATACCGCCAAAGGGACTTAGCGAGAACTAACTTCTCGAATTTAAAAAACTGCACAGACTAGGATAAAAGACGTAGCATTGAAAGATTTTTCAGTTGTGTTCTAATGAAATAATTTTTTGAAGTGAGCCCCTAGAGCTCCAAGAAGAAAGCATAACACTTTGTTTTTAAACATTTACCGAATAAATGAAATATATTTTAAAATATCATTTGCTTACCAAGGACCTCAATTACATTTTATTCACGTTTGTCTCGACGATGCTTCGTGTTTATGTTCTATAGACTGCCTAATCACACTCCGTTTATATTCAACGAACATTCTGCTCGTACTTGCTGAAGAACTTATCTATATTTTTATTTATGTTTCTTTAGTTGATGTTTCTTTTATGTTCCATATTCCAATTTTCGCCTCTTACGGGTTTCATTTGCGTTTCTGTTATTCTCTCCTTACTTCCTTTACACTCCAATTAACGCTTTATTGATACTCGCGTTTTATTTTTCATAAGGATGTTCTTCAATGAATTGCATATTCATTATGCCTACCATAATAGAAGTTTTTTAAAAAGCATAGAATATTATCAGTTTGTGTCTTGCTTTTATTAATGAATTTTCTCCAATTTAAACTTGCAATGACTTTAACTATTTGGCATTTGTGTTTCTTCCTTTCTTTCTTCATTTTATTTTCTTATTCTTTTATTTGTTATTATATATTATTATATTATCTACAATTATATTTTCTACAAGCATTATTAATCAAATATTACATCACGGTGTAAGATCAATAAAGATGGCAAGATTTTAATTTAATAAGTATTTGCAGCGAGAATAATTATCAAGAATCTTATCTAGTCGTAGCAATTAAAACAATTAGTAGGAAACAAAAATATAAGCGAGAAACTTAAGAAGGAAAATGATTTATAGCAACACATGCGTTGAAATGGTGATTATTCGTATATACGTTTCGAGATTGTAGAGATAAATTTAAATTAATCTCCACTAAAGTCAGTTACAAAAATCAATCCGATTAGAAGTAAGGAATAATTGTTGACAGTAAATAAGAGAGAATTTAATGAAACTTTGTTTAACAATTGAGTAACTTCTTCTCTAATCTAAAGAAAAGAATATTCTCGAAGATCGTAACCCTGGCCTAAGACCTGAAAGTCCTTGTTGACATTTTCCAGCATCGGTATCGTAATCTTCGTACATAACTTTGTATCTATTTTTTACTATATAATTGTAATCTTACATATGTAACGCGCTTACATATTATCCATCTCATTAGCATATCTATTATGCGGGTCTATATTATATAATTGAGATTAGATTGCTGTTATGCTTTCGTGTTTATCAACGTGGACATGAGCAAGATTTTTCTTATACTTTAATCGCATCAAAAAATAACATAATTATACTATTATTATGTTATTATACTAACCAAATTGCTCAATATTTATAGAATAGAATAAATTTATACAAGAATGAATTTAACTCGTTGAAATAACACATTAATTAGATGAAATAATACTTATATTGTGTGTAGCACAACAATAATATTATATAATTACGAAAGAAAAATTAAAAAAGGAACAGCTCAAGATTTAAAAAGTAAGTAACAAATCTTTTACTTAATTTGAGAATTATTCATCTTCACAAGTACTAAAACCTTTCCTCAACGTCTTGTATATAAAAACACAAAAAAATATTATATAAATATTATCAATCCTTAAACAACTGACATAGAGACGTAATGCTGATTATATTATACATATCTGAAGCATCAAGCAAAAAGTCGATAATTTTTTCTTTATTTAAAAAAAAGGAATATGTTGTGTCACTAAAGAACAGGAGAATCCGCTCAAGCGGACATCATTTTTTATTTATTTGATATAATGGCTTTGTCGCTTCAGGCTGAAATTACTCAGTGTTACAAGTAAAGTTTCTTTTAAGATATATTATTAGTTATGCATATGCAAAAAAAAATGACAGGAGAATTACTGCAGCAGCAATAATAGTATTTCGAAAGTCAGTGATCCCGCCTTAGAATCACAATAAACGTAAATGGTTATATGATCACGTCCTCATCCTTGGATATCGCGAAAAGGACCGCGTTTCCATCGCGGAGATGTCGCGAGATTGCAATGCTTAGGATATTCCCGTAATTCCGGCGGATGTATGCAAGCCGCGTGTACGGTCACGTGCATGTGCATATGTCGTGTGTCAATCTTGGCTACGGCCCTGACTGAGTTAAGAGGAGGCATTCTACCGTAAATTCACCATCGCCTTCGATGTTGTTCGAGTGGGGTAATAGCGGAGAAAGTGCTCATACTTTATATATATCCGCTCGACGGGGCCATCGTACGCATTTTCGACATCGCTGGTAGCTAATTGCGAACACGCATAATCTCGTGACATAGCTAAAAAACATAAAGTACACTGCAACCACGCAGGATTATCGACAGGATGATGCTGATCGGACTTGTATTGTTCGCTATGTGGACCAGGGCTGCAGTGTCGGAGTTGCGTAAGTTCTCTTCGTCTTTTTTTTTGTTAAAAACATAATTATTGTACAATGAGCAATAGTGAGACAGTTAATCACGGTTCCTTTAAAAACGTCTATTAAAGTAAATTTAACTGTAAATGATACAGTTGCCTGTATTATAAATGATACGTAGTCTCTATAACTAGAAGACTGATAAAATACTGAAAAAACTTAAGCAATAAAAAAGGAAGTAAAATAAAGCAGATATAAATGTCCTTTAATAAGCAAAAACTAATACTATCATAAATATAAATATACTATTGCATACATTAAAAGAAGTTTACTTAAAAAAATTACAAGTTACTAAAAAAAATAACAAAATTATTATTTGTAATAATAATGTATGAACAAAAAATTAAAAATATTTTTTTTGTCCAATAACTTCTTAATGATATCCTGCAGTTTTTTTATTTATTATCAACTAAAAATAAAATAAGATTAATTATAAAATGAAAATTGACTCAAATTCTGAATATTATTGATTATTTATAATCTTTTTTATGCTGTTATTGATTGGTCAGGATCCTAGTTTGAAACGATTTGCAAGTTATTTGATATACAGAGCATATTTTAAATTAATGTAAGAAGATGACTCTATATGAAAAAGTAAATTAAAAAGATTTTTCTTATATATATATTTTTGCTAAACTTGTATTAAAAGATTTATCAAATATAAATGTATATAAAATTAAATTTAAATTTTATTTTTTTCGTAGATAGATATTTCTGTTCGTGTATGAATATTTGTATGAATATTTGTTTTATATCAAATCTGCTATTGTACATGTGAATTTTCGAAATCAAAGATTTCTTGTACGAAAAACTTATTGGCTATGATTATTTTATTTTTGCACATAAAGTTACTTCTTTTTTTCTCTTAGTTTCATCGTTTATTGACATCTTATACATGGAAGATAAATATTTTTATTCTAAAAAATCGATTATTTAATTCAAGACTTTATAAAAGTTTTTGCAAAGCAAGATTTTACGATTCATGCAAACAAATAAGATTTAAATATTGCAATCTATCAATTGCGTTATAAAAAAAGTTTATTCAGAAATGATTAAACAAGCAAGGTCTACAATTATATCTGAATATTAGTTAAAAAAAACTTAAAATTAGATCTTATATTTGCATAAATTATAGATTATTAGATAAAATATACGTCAGCGTTTTAATAAAATAAACTTATTCCGATTAACAGAACAGATAAGATGTAGAACAATTTAATAAATATGTATTTTTTGATTCTATAATCATTTGTATAGCAGTGATGTTAAATGAGTAATTCAGATAAAATGTTTAAATAATTTAGATGTATTAAAGCTAAGAGAAGGACAATGCACTTGTCTTATAAAGTAGGACTACTTTTGAGAAGTCTTATGCGAGAAGTGCTGATGCGTTTTGTATGCAATTATTTATTGTAAAAAGATTTTTTTTTCATAATTTCCGCAGTGATGTATCTACAACTTACGATTCATAAAAATGTGCATCATTAAGCAATGAATAGAAAACCCGGAAGTACAAACGTTGAAGAAAAATCGGATGAGTATATTTACTATGTGAAACGATACTGTCGTTACTTTTATGTACTGCATACGCGAGACAATGTAATCTGCAATTTAATTTCGCACTTTTACTCCATGTAATGGCTTTCTTGTTGCCGCTTAAACTCCACCGTGTAAAACAGTACGAGTAACGAAATGCGTTCTTGTTTTTAAGTGAAATGCAACGTTGTTATTTTATATTTTTTTCTATAGTTTAAAAATTGCTACCATTTAAATGTTTAAAAATAGGTATTTCAAGAATACGAACATGTTTATCGTTTCACAATTCACAAATTCCTTCGCAATTAATACATTTCCAATTCGCAATTTGTATAATTTTAAAAGAAGAAATAAAATTTTAATATTTACTAAATATATTGATAATTAACAAAGCACAGCAATAATTAACTCTTGGTAAGTACATATAAGAATAAGAAACGAAAGTTTTTTGTTAGAAAGAATTTATCTTATTATAAAACACAATATATTAAATTTAATTAAGAATTAATACAGATTTATATTTAGAAATATATTAGAAATATATAATAAAGTATTTCTTTCAAAATTAAAAAAACTTTATATTTAACTGTCTCTATTATTATTCGATCGTCGATCTCATTTTAATAGTTTACAATAAAAAATCAAATTGAAGAATTCTTTTTTTAGAAGTTAATTTTTATATTTTTCTTCGTCGTATTTTTTTTATTGGTCATTTGTAGATTCATTTTTAATTCACATTTACATTTTCATCGATATTTTACGTGAATATACATGAATTCATCACATATTAAATGCTAATAAAAAAGAGCAAAAAAGGATACTCATTCGCCCACCGGCTTCGTAATTTCACTTTCTACCGTGCACTTTCGATTTTAGGCCTGGCCGAGCGGCCGGAAAAAAACCGCTCTCTTAGTCATCGTCGAGTTCTTACGATTATCGCGTTCGCTCAACCGATGACGTCGCAACAGGGTGCAACGTTTATGTTCGTTTATTTAGAGGTGTTTAACGATTATCTTTTATATCATGGCATCTTGAACAAGTACAATGTAAAAATTTATAGCTCATTTAATTCTGTTAACTTTGTTATTAAATTGTTGCGTACAGTATTAATTTCATGAAATAAAAAAAGAAGATTTTTTTTAATAATTTTCGAGAAAAGAAAAATGTGCGAAAATTGAAAATTTATAAAGGAACATTTAGAAATAAGAAACATATTTTCGATTTTATATCTCAAATGTTATAAGTGGTAATAAATTGTGATAAATGTTATAAATTGTAAATATTATAATTGTATAACATCTTTTTTATATTGAATTAGGGAAAATCTTTTTACAAGTTGGTAAAACTATGTTTCCTCATCAATACCTTCGTTAAAAATGATCAAAATTTAAATTTCAAAAAAGGATTTTTAAATTTGAAATCTCTACTTTCGAATGGTTACTATATTTTTTGAATTTATGTGAGTTTTATAATTTTTACATATAGACAATTACAAGTTGCAAAAAATGAAAAATTTTCTTTGTAAGTTTGTAATGTGCTAAAAAAAATTTAAGTAAATTTTCGATTATCTATATCGTAAAAGCTTGAAACTTTCCCTACAAAATCATTTTTAAAAAATGTTCCTACGCTTGCTTGTTCCTGAGTTACTTGTGGATTAAGTAAAAAAGAGCATTTTGATTCTATAGCTCGTAACTCCGTTAAAAATCATAGTATTTCGCAATTTCGCAATTAAAAATACAGATTTTTAAAGAAACATTGCTCTATCAAGTGATGTAATTGCTAATTTTTTAAAAAAAAAATATATAAAGTTGTTGAAAAAATCTTTTTATCAACTTGTAAAGGGACTTTTTTTCTAATCCAATATTGTACGTGTAATGTAATATCAAAATCTTTAACAATCTTTTATTATCTATGAAAAAAATTGAATATAAAGTTTATCTGAAATAAGTTTTAAACAGATTTAAATATATAAATAAGATTTGATTTACAAATATGCATATGTAAGTATTTAATCCAGATAATTTTTCAAAAGATTTATATGATTAATTGTATACTTTTTATATATTTTTTATATTAATTTTTTATATTAATTTGATTATTCTTAGATTTTGCAAATTGAAATAATACACATAAAATTGATAGATCTTGTTTTCCTTTATTAATTTAATGATTTATTGTCATAAATTCTTAATACTAACGAATAAACGTTTATTAATATTAACATGCAATCGATATTTTCAGCTTCTGGAGTAATGTCATGCCCAAGAACGAACAACTTGTCGGAATATGATAAATGTGTTTTAAAGCAATTACAAGCACTTACGCCATATCTTGCCAAGGGAGTACCCTCTTTGAAACTACCAGCATTAGATCCCTTATTTCTACCATCTTTAACTATAGATAGAAATCTAGAATCCTTGAAAATCAGGGCTAACATGAGCCAGATTCGCGTTTACGGCGGCACGAATTATGTCGTGCAGGAACTCAAAGCGAATCCCAATGATTTAACGATTTCTATAAAGGCTCGAATGCCTCATATGTATGTAAATGGCGATTATGATGTTCAGGGCAGGCTGTTGTTGCTGCCTCTAAGCGGCGTTGGTAATTTTAAAGGAAATTTCAGTAAGTTTTGCAACAAATAAAATTTGAAATGATTTATGATGATAATCTATGATATATGTATAAATGTTTCAATATACAGGATGTTTTATTGAAACTTTTTCACATCAAAATATCTCGAAAAATGTAAAAGTTATGCAATTTGCAGTATGTACTCCTTCATTTTGAAAAACAACTGTGTATTTTTATTAAAGTAATTGAGTCATCTCATTCTGTGCATAAACGTATTAAGGCAAGTTTACAAAAAATAAATATATTTATGAAATATTTTATATCAAAATGTGTAAGAATAAAATATAAAATGTCTCATAAATTATTGATTTTTTGATATTTTTACTTTAATACTTTTATATACTTTTATATTTTTACTTTAATACTTTTATATGCAAAATAATTAGAAAAAACATAAAAGAAATAATACAATTCCATTTTTAAAAATCATAATCTTTATGTGATCATGAAGAACTGATTTTTTCAAAAGCGGTTTTATTTCTATCAGACTATACAACTTTTGCCTGAAATATTTTTTTGAGATATTTAATTTGAATATTAAAGTAAGGCAATTATGATATTATAAGTATACATATATAGTTTATTGCATTTCATATTTAGTTATTTTAAATAAAGTTTCAATTAGAGGTGCGAATCAAGCATTTGCAAAATTGAATCGAATCGAATCTGAAAACTTTACGCCGAATTAAATCGAATCAAATCCTTTTAAGAAAATGAATCGAATTTTTACACACTGACAGCTAAAAAAACCTTAAAAGCTGAAAAAATTAATTTTGAATATACAAGTATATCAAAAAGTTGATAATATAATATAAATATATTAAAAATGATACTTGATAATATTTGTACGTAGAAAATGACTAATTTTTCCGTTTATTTAAAAAGATCTGGATCATCATTGAAAATACTCATTATTTTTTAAATTAGCTTTTATTAGTCTGTTTCTAGTACATAAAGTATCACGTTATAATATAATAATTATAAATTAGAGACTTAAATCTTCATATAAGTAAATATATAAGTAAATATCATATATAAGTAAACAGATAATAAGAGAGAAGTGTTTGTACATATCACCATCTAATCATCCATTTTGTTGATGTATGACTAACAAAAACTATCTTATTCTTTCATTTCAAAACTGTGTTGTTCTATCAAAATTTGATCGTAAATTTTAGTTAAGATAATAAAATTTTTTAATAAAAAAGTGAGAAAGTTTTTAATTACATATCAATGGAATAAATGATTACATACAAAACATTTCTTTCAGTGTCGAAACTTAATTTAAAGTTAATTATTGCGCTAAATTTGTAGCTTTATTGGCTTAAACAAAATAAATAGCATTTTCTTTACGATGTAAGTCAATAAACACGCATTTGTACGAAGATTGATAAGCGCTGATACAAGATTGATTGCAAGAGATATGGGAGGGAAGAGGAGGGAGGAGGGGGAGGGGAGGGAGGGAGAGAGAGAGAGAGAGAGAGAGAGAGAGAGAGAGACGTGCATAAATGAAATCACATAAAATAGGCGAGTAAAATTGAAACATCGATGATTCGAAATTTCGAATTTATTCGGTTCCGAATCTCTTAGATTCGAAAACGAATTAAATCGAATCCATTGTGATTCGATTCGATTTAAATTCGAACAAATTGGCACATCTTTAGTTTGAATAATTAAAACAATAATTGACATAAAAGTATAATAGCTGAACATCAGTTATTTAATTTACTAATGTACAACATTTAAAAAGTTATGTTTTTTCATAGTCATCTTTTCATTCCAGCTAATACTGATGCCCAAGTAAACGCACAAGCCAAGGAAGTTACTGATAAAAATGGAGTGCAACGGATTGAGATCGATAAGTTAGTTACTAAAATCCGTGTCGGTGATGGAAATATTATACTAAAGGCGCCTCCTGCACACACGTTAGCCGGTATGGATTATGTACATTATCTTATTTAAAACTTTAAGACTTAATAATTGTGTAAGAGAAATGACACAATACTACTACATTTTAGCCGATGCAGCTGCAACGTTCTTTAACTCGAATCCTCGTCTAGTCTTGGATATAGCCAGTCCAATTATTGAGGATACAGCAGCGACTGTAAGCAAAGCTCTAGCTGCTAGAGCACTCAGTGTTCTCACGAAACAAGAACTCGTTCCCTAATTCTTAAGTAATCGAATTTTTCGGTTCGATATATTGTGGATTTGGATTTCCATAAAAAAGAAAGAATAGAAAAAAGCGAATAGAAAGCGAATTCGATGAATATATTAGTTGATCTGATTTAGTTTTTATCTGTTTCTTCATCGCGTATTGTATTGATAATATTCATCAGTCATTCGGTGAGGTATATAGAGTTGTTATTTTATATCCAAAGAAAATATTTTATTAATTAATCACCTTGTGCAGTTTCAGAGAAACATTCTTTTATATGCGAAAGGCATTGAAATGTTTATTCCTTTATATAGCAAGATTACAATAGAATACACTTATATAAATTGATTAACTGACATTTATTTAATAAATTGTTATTTACATATTTGTTTGTTATGTCTAATTTCATAAAATGTGATAGTTAAAACTATACCACATATCATATATGTATATTGTATACAATCAATAAAAGTAATAAAGTAATTACAGAACAGTGTCTTCTAACAAACGTTTAAATTCAATCAAATCACATAATGTATAAAATATGTTTAATAAGCCATAACTGCACACATTTCATTTCTATATTAATTTGAGCATAATTCGTAAATTCCTAAATTGCCCAAGGAAAGAGAGAGAGAGAGAGAGAGAGAGAGAGAGAGAGAGAGAGAGAGAGAGAAAGAGAGAGATTTTTAAATTTTTTCAAACTTGATTGTTACTAAAACAAATGGTACAAAAATTATCCTTTTAATTATTTTCTATGTTTTCATATTACTATTGAGAGTGTACATTAATTTCAAGGGATTTTATGGTAAAAATACGACTTTATTGTGAAAAAATGATTACAAATTGATTATTTAAAATATTGTCCATCGCTAGCCACTACTTTTTTCCATCTTTCTGATAATAGGTGGATTTCACGTCGGAAGAACGACATATCTTTGAGGCTATCCACGAATCGATTCATTTTTTGATATCTTTGTAAGAAGATATGTAGAAGCGCTTTTCAAACAAGTGAGTCATCGATCAAAATAGGTGGTAATCGGAAGGAGCAATATCTGAAAAATACGGCAGATGTGATAGGACATCCCAATTAAGCGCTTTTACATATTTTGTTTCCTTGATCGGTTTCGCAACATGTGACCGAGCATTGGAAAATCACTTTGTTGTGTCTTTTCGCGTAATCTGACCGTTTTTGCCTTTATACTCGGCTCAATTGCATCAATTATTGTAGGTAGCATTTCCCATTGGTGGTTTCATTGAGTTGAAGTAGCTCATAATACATTACACCTGATACATTACAGCTGATCCTACCAAATACAGAGTAAGAGCTTAGCGCCATGAATATTCGGCTTTGTCGTCGATGTTAATGGTTCATTTAGTCTGTATGATTTTTTGCGCTTCGGATTATTGTAGCATATTCATTTTTCATCATCTGTCACGATGCAAAAACTTTTTCTTCTGTGTCTTTGAAGCAATAATTTATAGGTCATTTTGCGCTTTTCGATGTTCCTCGGCTTTAACTCGTACGACATCCAATATCCTTTTGAATCATTCTAATGGCCTTCAAATGTCTGGAAATCGTTGATCGACCAACATTTAATGATTCTGCAAGTTCTTCTTGCGTTTAATTCAGGTCTTGATCGAGTAAAGCTTCCACTTCCTCATCTTTAAACTTTTTCGGCTGATCTGGACATTGTTTTTTCATGTCAAAATTATCTTTTTTATAGCGTCGAAATCAGTACTTATATGTTGAAATCGATGGAGTATAATCACTATAAGCTTCTGACAGCATTCGTTGACTTTCAGCAGTATTTTTTTTTCAAATAGATGCAAAAAAGCAAAGCTTCCTGCAAATTGCGTTTTGTTGGCACAAAATTCAACATATTCAATGCTCAAAAAAACAATGTTGTTTCGGCAAAATGGCACATACTGAAAACTAAAGCCACATGATGCTTTGAACAAGAAGGTAGCAACAATATAGTCCGATGCGATAGTTACATCATCTCTTTAAAATTCTTTAAAATTAATGCACACTTCCAATATTATTATTTCTATTACATTAAAAAGTAATTTTACAAAAGAAGGAAGGATGTATGAACGTGTATGGATATGTTTCATATAAAATTATGTATGTTTATGAATATTTATACATGATTGTAATATTTATATATATTTATGCATAACAAATTTTTTTATCGGATGCCGTGGTTATTTGAAGTTATGTCAAAGCTTCCACGTTGTGGCAAGTATTCTTCCCTTTAATATTACTATTAATGCTTTCTCTTTCTGAAAATGATAAAACTGTACATTTTTGGATTTTTCTTTTCCATAAATATTTTTATACGTTTTTATTTGACGTGTACTCATTTTTGCGATATGTCACTTCAATAATTATAATTAAAAACTGTTTAAATACGGCCGCATCCAGTATCTGCGCCGTACAAAATTCGTCTCGAGAATAAGCACATCTAGTTTCTTCTACGGTATGCTCAACCGTTATACGTTTATCAGTTATTCAATTTTACAATTCTTTCTCTTTCTCTCTCTCTCTCTTTCTCTCTCTCTCTCTCTCTCTCTTTTAGGAGAAAAACATATACGTGAGTATTTTGAAAAATTATAGTTTTAATTATGACATTATCAAAATCGTCAATATTAATTC
>Ga0157364_1007037_pt1 | contig 11618 bp, 4 predicted proteins | sample AttsexASBM2_FD_111476 | JGI IMG/M metagenome (GOLD analysis project Ga0157364, IMG submission 111476) | Fungus gardens microbial communities from leaf cutter ant in Ribeirão Preto, State of São Paulo, Brazil - Atta sexdens ASBM2 | ecosystem: Host-associated > Fungi > Mycelium > Unclassified ...
GATCTCTTCCCCTTTGGTGTTGATTCGGGGCAGCTCTCAATTGTATCTATTGAGTATTTCTTATAATATAAATGGCCTGTCTTTGAAAACTGAACAGCAGAACAGGGAACCAGACCAGATAATATAGTATCCCGCAGAACGGAGCTGACAAAAACAAACCAAATCAAAGCATTGCCAAAAGCATTGCCAAAATATGGACAATGATTCCTGTATTTTCCTCTCACTTATAAGAGTCTGCAATTGTGTCAGGTGGGGACTGTGATGGTATAGTGGTAAATCCCCTGCCCCATTAGTTATACCTTGTCTTTTCCCTGCTGTTAAGGTTGTGGTCCTGTACCTCCATTCAGTAGGAGGCCCCACTGCCCGCACTGAACTCCGGTGCATCTCGCTGTCCTGCTCCTTCCGAACTTTAACTTCTATCCTGAAAAACTCCATATTTAACCTCAGAACATTTATTCACTTGTTGTGATAACCGTTGACTACTCTCTGTCGAGCTCCTGCTTGCCGGAACCGCGTCTTAGCACTTTGTGTTTGCTTGTAGCGGTATAGAAATTGAGAATAAACAACAACAATCGTGCAGGTGATGATGACTGGTCAAGTCACCTGATAGGTTAGAAGCAATATTCCCACACTCACACCACATAGTGTTCCACCTCTAGGAGTGTAATCTATAATAATATATAGTACTTATTCTGAGTTGTCTTGAGTTGTGTCTCGAGTGTGTTATCTATCTATAAGTATTTGTACAGTCTTATAGGCCAAATTTTGAGCTATATTTGTTTGTTATATGTCAAGTCTACTCTTTCTGAGGATACATCCCCACGGTGGTGTTGTCATTATCTTGGAGACAAGCCTATCTTCCATGATAGCTACTCTTCTTGTAACATGTCTTCATAGCAGCAATGCAACAACCTGGATATCCAGTCTTCCATAACAAGGATACTCCTATCAAACTCAGTCTTCCATGACAGAGTTCCCTTATCTTACTTCTGTTAGTATCTCACCATTGAAACCTCTACTCAGGGTGAAACACTGAAGCCCTGAACATTTCTGATATATTTGACTTGTATATAAGACTAGTAGTTACACTGTAATTCACTAGTCTGATAATCAATGAAGATAATTTCTATTGAACTTGATTTCAGTGTTTAATAGCAACATACCAAATTAGCACTCACTTCCATCTTAAAATTCACCCATTCATCTGAAGTTGTGACCATATGATAGACAGATAGTACAGCACATAAGCTAAAGTTAAGGTTATTTTGACAAGTCCACATCATGGAGCTTAATTCACTGAGTTTCCATACTCAACATCTTTCTGAGCCAGTTCTGCAGACTTCTCCTCCTGGTGTGAACTATGCCTGACATTGTTCTACTATAGATAGTACTCAATCTTTTAGGCTATACTCTTCTTCTGAAGAGTAGTATTCAAACTTTACAATTTTGTAACAACCACAACTCAAGACAACTCAAGGCTATACTCAGTAATAACTTAAAATAGCAGCTCTTATGAAGATTATAAAAGAAACTTAACAAAAAATTCTTGTTTTATTACCATATTATTTATACAAGTCTCTTATGATTCATACTAGTTATAAATTATCCTACTCTAAAACTACATGTGTTTATTATGAAGACAACATATATTTGTTATAAGTTCTAATATAATTGTTTCTAACACTTTTTACTTCTTTCTATATTATATAATCAAGATTACATGTATTTTTAAGTACTTTTGAACATCATATTATGTGACATGTGACATGTGATATATCATATGTTGCTTCATTATCAAAGTAAATATAAAATTAAGAGAAAAAAATCAAAATAAAATATAAGAGCTCAAAGTATATATAAGTACTTTGCTTTCTATAATGGAATTTATTGACCAATCTCTGATCTTCATCTCTATCTTATTATGTAAAGGGACTAACATCAAACTCTACTCTATACAAAAACTCCAGTATAATGTTAAATTCCACTTTGTACTTAAACTTTGCATTTATTACAAATCCTATACTATATCAAACTTTCTACTTTAGTAAGCATCCATACCTGTCTCATATATGTTTTGAACCTTTATTCTTAACTCTCTAATACCTCCTTTGATATCTAATTATTATAGAGTTATTATTTTAGTCCTATATAATTATTAATTTAATATCTTAGAAATATACAACTAGCATATATATAGTAGTAAGGGCTTCTAGAAACCTTATTCTATTCTCTTAGAAACTTCTAGAAGTAAGTCATATATCAGTGTAATCTCATAATAAAACCTAGAAATATATAAAGCTTAAGGCATAACTCTGTATCTTTGCTTGAATTGCTCTAACATCTTATAAATCAATTTAATATATTTAGAGCTAGACAGAGACAAATAATCCAATATTAGGCATAATTTACATTTAGAGAAAAAGTCTTATATAGAGTTTATACAAGAGAACCCAATTGTTAGATAAGAAACATGCTTGGAAAAGAAAACCATCTATGGGAAAATTACAAAGATCATTGGAAGAGTGTGGAAACATTATCCAATACATGTAGATATAGATTTTAAATAACCTTGGCTTTAGTGGATGTACTATGTTTCTGTATGTCATGATAATCATATTTGGAAAAGGAAAATGAATGGAAAATGGATCATAGAGAAAGTCAGACTTCCAAGTATAGGCACTCAAAACAATGTACTATACTAGTTGATTTTCAAACTAAGAAACTACAGAGTATCTATGTATCTTAAATATTAGTATTAAGATTATCTGAGAATCAGAGAAAATAGGTAACTACTCTAAGTACACTAAATTTTATGGAAATCAAGTTCACAATTCTATGGAGATTATAAAGAACTATGTAATTAGTAATAGAGTTATTGGACATAGAAAGAAACCAGGTAGATCTGTACTAAAAGAGGATGAGTAAACAGAAAGGAAAATATACTCTTCTGCAGATATTCTGAGCAGATCAAATGTTAGGGAAGTATTATTGTTATAGTAACCAACACTATGATGGCAAGATATATACAATCTTATATAGAACTGGTATATCTCTATTACTCTCATATTGGGGTTTACAAAAGGAACTCAACAGAGGATCTTTTATTATAATATATACTAATACATGTTGGTCTGTGCCCTACAATATATAATCTCCTCTAAAGTCCATATATCAGCCATAAGTATACTATATTTATATTATGAGGTGAATATACTATAAACAAGTACCTTAATATTACATCTTTATGTTTTAGGCCTATGATGTGATGTCACATGATACATCATGTGACTATAATCACATGCCTTTTTATCACTAAATAAAACAATACTAAAAAGAACTAAAACTAAAAGAATATAAAAACAAAAGAATATAAAATTCATAGAAAGTATTAAAAGGAAATAGAGTTCATGGGTATATCATAACAATTATCCATAATATAGTTGGATACATTGGATATATTTGGATGGGTATATAACATCAATAGAGTTCTTACTATAATATGATCTATCTTATATACTATTTAGTATTAGTCTATACATTTGAATACTAATCTATTCTAAAGTGTAACTAAGTCCTAACAAGTTTTACAGAGTTTTATCTATCATGTAACTATATAACTGTGACTATGATCATGTAATCCAATCTATGATATTATATTACACTTTTGTCTGTTATGTATAATCTCTTGTTATACTCCCTTAACTAAGTTTAAATAAAAAAATAAAAAAGGAAACCAAGTCCAAGTTTAAAATCTAAGTTTATTCATTTCAGTTGTTCTTAACCCAGAGTTAGGATTTGTAAAGATAAACTCTGACAATCAAGTACTTAGTATTATGGTTACTATCTTATGTTTGTTAGGGTGACTGAACAAAGTTTACAGTGTTTTAGCAGAGTTTATGTCTTCAGAGAAACCTAAGTTATATTGAAATAACTAGTGACTAAGTACTACTTACCTTCAGAGAAATCTAAAAGAAGAGAATAAGATTTCTTAAAGATGGCTAACATCTTAAATACTTCTACTGTTTATTACAATCTAGTAAAATAATTCTAAGGTAACATTAAAATAATAGTACATAGATAGTCAGAGTCAAAATATCTAGAATGTTACCCAAAAATGCAAAATATAGTCAAAGTAACAAAAGATAGTATAGAAAAAATCTAGGAAGTTTTCTGAGGGCACTGAATATAACTGTGGGGTTGGGAATTTATAGTAACAAAGTTTGCAAAAACAGCAGTAAGGTTCAGAAATGTACAGTAGTAGTGAAGTCCATAGAAAAGGCTATAGAATATGGAGAAGTAATAGCTGTAGATAAGCTCATAGGGTTTATAGTTAAGATAACTTGCTTAGCCAGGCATAGTGAAAAGTTAGGTCCTCTTTGTCATGACTTGGACATGTGTTGGAGTTTTTTTTATCTTTGACTCATATTTATTATAATGATTAGGCTATTGAAAAAACATCAAGATATCATGGTGGTTAGGCTACTAAACAGACAAAACAAATAGAACCAGGCAAAAAGCTACTAATATCGAGGCACTAGAAGAGATATTGGAATCATTGAAGATCACTGAAAAAAATGCCTTAGAAGAAACTTGAACAACAGAGATAGTATCAAGTAACATGTTAAGAGTACAAATACAAGCAGCACCAGCAGCAACTATACCAGAGATAGTAATACCAAAGAGCATAGTTCTAGACCCAGAATAGTTTGATGGATACTAAACAAAATTCAAAGATTGGTAGAAGAGAATGAAACTGTTCTTCAAAAGCAACAAAGTTGTAGTAATAGATGACAAGATCACTGCAATATTAGCCCAACTTAGAAGGGATATATCTAACATTTATGCTTAGAAGAAGATTGACTAGATAAAAGACTATGATAATATCCAGAATTGGAATGATTTTGTAGAAGAGATCAAGATAGTGTTTAGCAACAAGAGCAAGATAACAAATACTGGATGAAAAATCAAAACATCCAGACAAGGAAACAAGCACATTTATGACTTGATAATAATATTTAAAATATTAGCTATGAAAGTTGAAACCAATGATATATATATAATATTTTTGTTGAAAAATAATATTAGAAGTGACATTATGAAGATGATATTAGAGTATTTACTCATAGCAATACCAACATTACCTAAGAAACTGAAAATAGAAATCACATTGGTCAAACAAGGATATGAATTCACAGAAGGAAAACAAGATTACAGAACCAGATCAGAAATTACTTATAGAAAAAGAGGATTATCTATAGATATCAGGAAGGCCAAAGATAACTACAACAAAGATGGAAAGTCTAGATACTTCAACTGTAATGTATATAGACATATGGCAAATAATTATAGAAAGCCAAAAAGACAAAGAAACTAGAAAACATTATAAATATAACAAAGTAAAATACTTTGCAAACAATTGTAGGTCAGAACAGAAGATGAAGAACAGGAATATATAAAGTATTGTGACAACTACTAATCAAAATGATCAATAGTATACTAAGTAGTCTTATAGAATAAGAGTCTCATAAGAATTACAAGAGAACTTAACAAGGAGTCCCCGATGTATTGCTACTCTATTTATACTATAGATACATAGTCCATGCTAGCAATAAATAACCCTATCCTAATGTTCATGTGTTATCTATGAATATACCATTATAAGGTAAATATGTTATAGACATGTATCTTAATGTTATCTTTCCAGGCTCTTATTCTAAGTTCTAGGCCTATGATGTAATGTCATGTAATGTCTTATGTGACCATGGTCACATACCTCTTCATTGTTCAAGAAATTAAAGAAAAAGAAAAGAAAAGAAAAAGAGAAATCAAATCAAAGAAAATAGATAAAAATAAAATAAAAGTAAGAATTAAGAGTTTAAGTGTACCATGACAGTAGGTATGGTACAACAAACCTTTGTACATAGTAATTCCCTAATGAATTAATATGTTATTTTATAAAGAAGAGATAATAAAGAGAAGAAACTCAATATATGTACAAATGTAAAGATATGAAGTAGAAAATAAATATAGAACTGGTTAACTCAGAATATACCTATACTAGTATAAATTAAAAACTAGTAAAGAAAGAACAGATAAAAATAGCACTATTATCCAGACTATTTGACATACTAAATGCAAATGGAACTGGGAGTAGAAATCACAGAGTAATTCAGTTTACACTGTTGGAACTGGAAATTAATAGACACGTGGAGAATATTAACATAGTATTAACAAGTATAAATAGCATAAATATATTCTTATAATACAACTGGTTAGTCAAGTATAATCCAGAAATTAATTAGGATAACAGTACAATATAGTTTACAAGATGACCAAAGGAATATAAGATACAATACCAGGATATTTTATTCAAATCCAGAACTAGAAGAATTATGCTAGCAGAAGAAATAAATAAAAAACACTAGAAAATAGAAAAGGAACTGGACCCAACAAATCCAGAAGATTTACTAGAGTACATTCAATATTTTACTTGTTTATTCAACAAGAATAAATTTAAAAAGCTACCAGAAAAATGAGAATGGGATCACAAAATAAATTTATTGGAAAACATACCTAAAGAGCTAAATGCTAAAATCTATGCAATAACAGTCAAGAAAGAAGAAGCTTTAAACTAATAGTTAGATGGATAACTCAAGACAGGATTAACTATAAAATCAAGTTCAAAGACATTATATTTTTATATTTTGAAGAAGAATAGATCTTTGTGATTGGTGTAAGACTACAGAAAATTGAACTAACATACAATAAAGAATAAGATACTACTATCATTAATTGGAGAAGTAATTGATAAACTCAAGAATACAAGATACTTGAACAAGTTGGACCTTATCTAGGGATATAACAATATATGAATCAAAGAAAGTGATAAATGGAAAGTGGTATTTTTGACAAATAAAGAACTATTCAAACTAAAAGTTATGTATTATAAGCTATATAATTCACCAGAGACATTTCAAAGGATAATGAATAGCATATTATGGAAACTATTGCATGAAGAGATATTTGAAAATTACATAGATGATTTTATAATCCTGTCTAAGACCAAGAAATAAGAAGAATAATTTGAAGGTAACAGAGAAATATAATCTCTGTTTCAAATAGTTAAAGTATGATTTTGATACCAAAGAAATACCTATTTTGGGAGTAGTTGGATAAGAAGTACAAATAGAAGATAAAAGGTGAAGGCAGTCAAGGAATGGAAAGAATTCACCAAGATAAAAGAAGTGAAAAGCTTTTTAGAGTTTGTAAATTTTTACAGACACTTTATCAAGAACTTTAGTTATATAGCAAAATTTCTCAACAAACTCAAGAGCAAGAAGAAATGGAAATAGGAACAAGAACATAAAAATATATTTCAAGAACTGAAGAACAAGATTACTAGTCAACCAGTACTTGCTTGACTTAGAAGGGAAGAAAAATTCAAAGCAGAAACTGATGCATCAAGACATGCTGTAGAAGAAGTCTTATCATAGGAACAAGAAAAAAAATAGAAACCAATTACATTTTTTATTAAGAATAATGCAAACAGCTAAAAGAAGCTACAAGATATATGACAAGAAAATACTGGTCATAGTAGAAGCTTTGACAAAATAGAGACAATACTTATTAGATACTATAGAAAAGTTCAAAGTCTAAATCAATTATGAAAATCTCAAGTGTTTCAGAGAACCACATAAACTCAACAGACAACAAGTAAGATGGTATCTGAAATTGCAAGACTATGATTTTATATTCTAAGAAAAACAAACACAAGAGCATGTCAGATATGCAAAGCTTGGACACTATTTTCTTTATTTAATTCCCTTTTCTTTTTTCTTTTTTCTTTTATTTTCTTTACTTAGATTTGGGGTTAGGGTTAGAGTGACATTATGGTCAAACTGTTACACATCTGTCACATCAGATGACACAGTCACAATAATGGTCACAGGTTACGAGATCACAGAGAAAGATGTAGAAGATTCTGAAAGGATAACATTATACAACATGTGCAACACATGTTGATCTTAAGGCAAACACATGGTTGTTTAGGGTAGGCTAAAGAAGTAGTAGCACAAACCATGGTAGTGTAGTATATAAGGTAGACAATCTTGTACAGAGTTCTCTATTAAGTTCTCTTATGTTAACCCTAATACAAGGTTCCATTCTTTGATCAGTCCTAAGATCATTGAATCATAACAGAGCAGATATATTGTCTAGGAAAGACCAAGTGGACACTAAAGAAGACAACAAAGACATCAAAATACTCAAAGACAAACTATGAAAATAAAAACAAGTTATAGTAGCAGAAATAACAATGTTCAGGAGAAAACCAGATAGTAGAAGAAACCACATTGTAAAAAATCCAGAAGAATAACACTAGGAAACAAAAAGTACAAAATAAACTAGAAAAATATAACAGTCAGGCATGAGAAGGCAACTACAATAGCAATATCATTAGAGAAAATAGTTAGAATTTATAAAGACAGCATATGGAAAATACCTAGAATTCAAAAGAAGATTCTCAGTAACAGAAGATCTTAATTTGCCTTATGATTTATAGAAGACTTATACAAGGCTCTAAAAACAAAGAATATTGTTAACAGCATACTATTCTTAAACTGATGGTTAAAAAGAAAGAATCAACTAGGAGATCAAAGCATTTTTGTAACATTATGTCAATTACCAGCAAGACAATTGGACAGAATAGTTATTAGTAGTGAAATTCCAGTACAATAATAAGAAACACTCAACTACAGAGTATATGTCATTTGAACTCAACTTTGAAAGACATCTATGGAAAAGATATCTAACAATAGAAATAAAGTTATAAAAACTGGAGACCTTTCTCAGGAAGCTACATGTTAGGAACAGACTAGCTACTGAACCAGTTATGCTAAAAGTGCACAATGTCAAGCTTACCTGAAAAGTTAGAAAATAGCAAAACTATCTATGAAGTAGACAAAAGAAACAATGAAGAAGCAGTTTGACAAGAAAAGATGAATTTCAAGGAGACAACATGTAGTTGGAAGCAAAAAATATCCAGTTAAAACAACTCTCAAAGAAGTTGGACCAAACCACTATGGACTCTTCAAGATCACAAAGAAAATAGAACAAGGATCATTTTAATTAAAACTGCCAGAAGAATAAGTGATATACAATATGTTTAATGAAGACCTGCTGATATAATACAAAGAGCCTCAATTTAAGAGACAATATATGAATCTGGTACTATCACCTAACCAATGAAAAAAAAAAGAATACAAAGTAGAAGAAATATAAGGACATTAAAAATAAGGCAGAGTTACATAATTTTTAGTATATTAATGGGGGTATGGAAACAAACATAACTGATAGATAGCTGAAACAGGGTTGCCATATGCTCAAAAGGCAACTCAAAACTATTGGACAAAGCTTTTAAAATGAAATCTATGAAAGAAAGAGATAAAAAATTCCAAATTAATATTTCAAAGCATATCCAACACTTAAAAAATCTAATGTCTTACCAATTCATAACTGCTCCCACTTCTCCTAGCATATATTCCTAGCACTGTCAGTAACCTTGACCTTATTATGCAACTCAACAAAGAAAAAAAAGATTGGACAAAAAATACTACAAAATAATACAAGAATTAGAAACTATAGCAGATATTTAATTACAAATTCAAGATATCATAAAATAAGCTGAAATATTTAAGAATCAACTAGTGGACATTGAAACCATCTTATTACAAGTAAAAGAAACATATAAGATGCAGATATCTACTGTTATGACTTAAACTTAAGTATTTGAGTAAAAGAAAAACTTTCTATTGGTTGATACAAGAGAACTCAGTAGATTTCCTAGTACAGGTGTGTCTACTCTATATACCTCTGGTACATAGTCTGTATGTACTTTACATCTAGTCTACTTTGAATGTTATAAGTTATATAGATAAGAATTATCTTCTATAATATATAGTATTACCTTTCTGACATGTTATATGATGTTGTGACTGTGACTGTGACATGTATGACAGACATATGACAGTATTCACATATTGTTCCTATTTTACTAAGTCTAAAATAAGGAAATAAAATGAAAATCAATGATAGAAAATAGAAAAGACTTAGATAAGAGAAGAGAAATGAGAAAGAAACAAGTTTACCATCTTTGATTCTGATATATTAGAAGAACTATATAATATCATATATAGAAATATAGAAAGACAAGTGAACCACATTTAAGTTCTATTAGTTAATAAACTAGATCAATATAAAGAAAAGAGAGTGGAAATAATTGGCAAACATATCAAGACTGTTGTGGCAACCACTCGACCAATGTCCAATGAAAGCACAATCAATAAATTTCTTAGGGCAGATATCTAGTGGGAACACAAGTTGTATATTCACAAGAGAACTCAACAGGGAACCACAATAGTATTCTACCAACTATTTATATAAAGTATCCTTGGTCCATGCTATAACTTCTCTATGCCTACCCTAATGTCCATGCCCGGTCCTCATGTCCATTACTCATCTACCATGCATCTACCTCAAAGTCACCATGCCATGTCCATGTGCCCTAATATTATACTCTTTAATCTCCATCATACATGCATGCACCATGTGTACACTATGAGAAACCCATACTGTTAACATGTTCCTTGACATCACTCCATCTCTAGACTCTTTCCAATCCTTCTAGACCCTAAGCTCTTCCAGACCACTTTAGACCACTCTAGGCTTATGATATCATGTCATGTGACTGGGAAGTCACATGCCCTCTCTCTCTCATCATAGACTAATAATAATACTACTATTATATCTTAATACTAACCCTAAAGTCTGTTCACACTTTCATCTTATAACAAAGACACTACAAGAAGCATATCAAGGAGTATATCAAGGAACAAGCACAGTTCTAGTAGTGTTCAAGACAAAAGTATAGGTTTATTTATAGTATTTGTTTTTATTTTTTTAAAGCTTCTACTATAACCAATAGTTTCTTGTTATATCTCATAGTTTCTTTTAGCTATTTGTATTGTCTTTAACAAAAATATATTTGGTTTCCATTTTCCATTTTATTTCTGAAATAAGATTCCAATATATAATTATATAACTGTGACTGTGACTTGTGTAACTGAATTGTGACAGTCATATGTAATGTCATGCTACAACCTTAACTCTTAGTCCAAAATATGAAAATAAAAGAAGAAAAACAAAATTCATCATCTTCAATTCTGATATTACTTTCTTTTGAAGTATTGGTCTCTACTCTGAATTTTCTTTCTTTTCTGGGTAGAATAAGTACTGGATAACTAGTAATCTTGTATTTTAATTCTTCAAATGTCTTGTATTTTTCTTTCTTTTGCCATTTCTTTTTTTATTTAAGTTTATTGAGAGGTTTCACTGTATGACTAAAGTTCTTGATAAAATACCTATGAAAACTTTTCAACTCTAAGAAGCTTTTCACTTCTTTCATCTTGGTAGGAAGATAAAGGAAAATATAAAGAAAATATCATTCAAGATGAAGAAGTATTACTATATAAGCTCTATACAATATTGTTATCTGAACTAAGTAGACTATTGACTCCAGAACTAATTTTATCAAAAGAAGAAGTTGATAATCTAGAAAAGAC
>Ga0157364_1007038_pt1 | contig 11618 bp, 8 predicted proteins | sample AttsexASBM2_FD_111476 | JGI IMG/M metagenome (GOLD analysis project Ga0157364, IMG submission 111476) | Fungus gardens microbial communities from leaf cutter ant in Ribeirão Preto, State of São Paulo, Brazil - Atta sexdens ASBM2 | ecosystem: Host-associated > Fungi > Mycelium > Unclassified ...
ACTAAACTAATTTTTATTATACTTTTTTATCAGATTCATCTTCGCAATTACAGACTTCATACAAAAAGATAAAAATAAACGAAAATTGGGAGTCGTCTGGAAAGAAATCTGTGCATGACAAACAATTGTTGCATAAAAAGCAATTTTCTTGTAATAAAATTTCACAAATTGCCGCCTTATCTACACCAAAGCATTCATTGTATGATAAATCACAAACACAGATAGTTGATCCACTACAAATAGTACAAATGGATGAGTGTAATGAGTCGTCTGAATTTGGACCGCAAGAAATGAATGTACAAAGTAAAAATTCAAAATTATTTTATTTTTTTCAGTTAATACATAATACCTATATATATACATGATAAAATGTTCACAATTGATACAATAACTTCTTTTAGATCTTGAATTTATTTCAACTACTGCCCCGTCAGCTACGGTTAGTGACATTGGTAAGAATTATATTTTATATTTATTTTTCTTAAATTATTATATACATTATAAGCATATAATACTTTAACTCAATATGTTTTGATTAGAAGCAATATGATAAAAGAAAATTTATACATTATAATTGATTTCATTTCAGAAAAGCTAATTCCGATTTGTGAAGAAACATTAAGGTATGTAAAAAGCATCGATAGGAGACTGAGAGTTTTGGAAAGAGGCGTTATTAATGAGGAAGAACCTGAAGGAATGAATGTATTCGATGACATACTTCCGATCAATTCTATACAAAATCTTAAACGATTTGAGGAAAACATGGAAACAGCTGAAATAAAAACGAAATTTGTAAGTTAATTTTTAAAAGTATAAATATTATTTATTATAATAGTAGTATATTAAATTACATTTCATTTATTATTTATCTAATTGCTTATGAATATGTTTATATGATCTAATTAAGTTGTATGTTTTCAAGATGGAATTTATGAAAAGAATTGGAGGCAAAGGTAATAAAAATATGATACAACGGTGTATGAGCCGTTTATTTACAAATGAATTCGGCATAAGTTGTTCTTGGTGTGGTCGCGGGAATAATTATCGCATGTGCGATTTAAAATGTATCCAAGTTCTAAAAAGTAAGTTATTTTAATAAGTTGCATATTTTTATTTCTTCAAAATTCATAAGGATTTTAGTTGTAATATTAACTGTATTGAATGTTTTGTTAGTTGTGTTAAGAGCCAGAGGTATCAACGAATGCGAATTTGAAACTATAGCAAGCGAATGGTTCCGCCTTAGCAAGCTGCGATATGACCGCGAAAATAAAAAGGTATTGCCTACTGACGATTGTGATACACAGGAAAAGGAGACATAATCTATTATATTATAACGATGTATCTCGAAGATGCATCGTTTCCCAGTGGCAGATTTGTCACATGTCCAGTTGATCATCCGCACTTCTTTTCAATTTTTTAAATCGCGAACGTTATAAGGCTTCGCAGGCCACAGTGAGTGCGATGTGCCGCCCGCTAAGGAAATGATTTTGGTTAAACTTGAGTGGTGTGGGGATATCGATGAAATTGATAAAATTCCGGAGAAAAATAATTAATCCTTATAAAGTATATTTGTAGAACATTTTTTCGATAGACGATTTTTATTAATATTTGTGATTTTTATTAATATTTTTATATTTTATATATATAATATTCTTAGATCGCTAATTACGAGCCTAAAGTCCAATTTTAGAATTTCAAAATGATGGGGTTCAATATTGGCAGACAAATTTTTTATATCAGTAATTGTTTTATTGAATTTAATGTTAAATAAATGTTAAGATTTGTGCTAAGAGATTGTGCGAGATATGCCATAATGGATATGTCATTTTTAATTTTGAAAATTTTATTTTTTTAAAATTTGATCTAAAATTCGTAGGAATGGGTCGAATTAAATTCAAAAGTATTTAAAAATTGAAAAGTATTAAATAAATTTATATATTTGCTATATTAAATATAGATTTTTTTCTCTTTTTCTCTCTTTTTATATATAAGGATTATTATTTTTATAAAAATGTAATTTTTATAAAATTTTTTTATTACACATAAATCGCTTTTTTTCTAAAAAGAAAAACACTCAGTATTTTTTACGTATTCAATCGCAGTAATTAGGCAAGTATCGACGTCGAAAAATAGCAACATTTTTTTTTTTAACTTAATGGCATATTTCCTCAACACAAGGACAAAGGACAATATTAGTTAGAATCTTCTCGATAGCAGAAGAAATATTACACTGCTGCAATGTTTGCCAAATTCAATATGGTTTTCTCCGCCCGTTTTCTTACGAGTATGACCAAAACGTGGACAAAAGTCGTGTAGTATGTAATTATAAATATCTATAATGTAACTGCTCTTCAGTGTTCGAATCCGCTCGTTAATCATGGCTATTGTTTGGAAGCGTCTAATTATCACTTGTGTACGCGACTGCGATCCCGGCTGATTTATACCGACTGATTCATTGTAATAGAATTACACTTATCTTTATAATCATTCTCGATCATCTGTGATCGCATTATAATATTCACGACCGTTGTAAATATGTGCATATTGCATCGTCTATTCATCATGCGCATTGTTGTATTATATGATCGTATTTCTTTCTTTCCACGTATTGGAAATTCTAGAACAAAAATTCGTAATGTTACGAATCAAAATTCAAACAGTTATAACTTCGTTAAATATGAATGAAATTTAAATAAAACAAAAAAAAAGGTTTTAAAGCTCTATTTTTGAAAGGTTATTATATTTTGTAATTTCTATGAATTTAGTAATTTTTATATATAGAAAAATATGAAACACATCTCTCGAAAAATCCGCGTCTCGCAATCGGCATAAAACTGTAGGTTCCGTACATTTATGACAATTGAATAATCAGCGTATGCATTAGAAGCCTAATATAAAAAGAAGAAGAAGAAAATTATGAGCTGATCGAAAGGAGAAATCCTTTTTACTTTGAATATGTTACTTTGTGAATCTGTTACATATCCAAAAAAAATTTTTAACTTTCTAACGTGAAAAACTTTCTAACGTAAACTTAAAATTTTCTCTACAAAATCGGTTTTTAAAAATGTTTTAATTTTTTTTTTATTAAGTTATGACAGATTAAATAAAAGAAGCATTTTGATCGTTTATAACTTCGTTAAAACTCATTGTATCGCAATTCGAAAAACAGATTCTTAATGCTAAAACTTTGACATATATAATTGTCCAATTTTTTTAAAAACATAGCAGCATATGATAATAAGTAACGTTACGAATTTTTGTTCCAACGCAATATATTGCTAATTTCTAAATAAATGTTTGAAATGTGTTTCGCGAGTGTCTCCTTTTCGAACACCTTTTAGACTCAGACCAATCAGTCGATCCGCGCGTCGAAAGGCAGATTGTTTTAATGTGATTATTTTAATGTATTTTAATTTTTTTTTACACTTATTATTATCAAGGATTTTAATAAATTTTTTAAAATTATGTTATAAAGTGAAATGCCAGTAAACGAGAATGGATTAAAATGGATTTAAATTTTTTCTATCCGAATGCGTATTTTAAATAGCGAATACTTTTTTGGATTTAATTGGATTCAATTGGATTCAATTAGATTCAATTGGATGCAATTGGATTGAAAAACTGCATTTCTTATTTAAAATTTTGAATTGAACAGTATTTACAATTTATGTTGTGCACATAGAAAAAGCTAATATTATTTTTAGATTGTAAGGCATATGCTCCATGCAATTCCTATAAATGAATAAAATGCATTCAGAATTGAAAAGCATTCATTTTAACATTCATGATTCCTCTGAATATTTCTGAAAATCTGAATCCATTTCAATTCATTTCAATCCATTACTGAGCAATTAATATTATTTATTTTAATATTCGTTTTCTTAGCTGGTAATAAAATCGCGTGCCGATTTGACAACTGTTGATATAAGTGCAAGTCATTATCTCTAAATGCTAATTTTGACAAAATCTACATCGCATTCGAGTGTCCGCAATTTATCCACATTTATACATAAAAAATAATTTTTTGTCCTTCTAAAAAAAATTATAAATAAATAACAAATTTTACCACCGCTATATGTACTTTCTTTTAAATTACATATGGGATTTACTTGTTCATGGTACATGTATGCATTTGTTTATACATAATTATCTTTTTTGTCCACCTTATAAAATCATGTTACATATAAACAAATGAAATGATTCTTGTTTACGAGTAAATGCTCTCTTCTGTTAACGTGTATTGCTCGTTCATGAATGATTTTCGTGATATAAGCAAGAGATATTCAAAGAAAAAAGCCTCAGAGCGATGAAATCATGCCCATGGATTTAGCTATTATCAGAAAGAAATTTTGCTAGTAATAAACAGGTTAATCAATAAACAAGTTAAATAATCATTTAAAATGGCAAATATAAAAAAATTTTTTAAAATGTATTTAAAATGCAAAATATTTTTCGAATCTACTTTATATGTAAAATGGTTAAATAGATATTTTAAATAGTTTTCAAATACAGAATGATTTTTCCTACGTACATATTAATAATATACATTTCTTAAGTATTTTATATTTAGCATTTTAAATAGAATTATATTTGAAATGGAATTTTAAATGTAAAAATATCAGCCCTGTTACTAAATAAATATGCATTTGCGATGCAAGTCTGATCAGATTCTAATCGTGCGGCGATATCGTTTGATATCGATAGATCGTATGATTCCGATGTGTCGATGGAGTCTTGGTGGCTTTTAGGTTGGAGCTGTTTCAATTAGTTTGTGCGATGAGTTTTTCACATTTGAAAAGAAATTGTCTTATCGCGTAAAATGGCGGTGTCCTTTTTGAGTAAAAGAATCGCTTTAATGCAACGGAATTTCTTGAAAATTCCGAAACGAAACGGATATATAGTCTTGTAAGTTTATCTTTCTTTACTTTGTTATCACATAGAGGTTAGGTTCCACTGATTCTCGCGTGTTCTTTTAATGCGATTACTGCGTTTTATATCATTTTATTGTGTTTCCCTTACATTTGTGTATATTTAGTATGGATTCTTTTTTTATCTTTATTACTTAATTACTATTTCAATTATATTTTTGATGTTTAGAAATTCAATTTTATCTACATTTTCATTCACGTGTTTTAAATTTGCATTCTTTGTTATTCATTTAATTTTCTTTGATTAATTTATTTATATATTGTACATTTATGGGTTATTTTTATTGCTTTTTAATATTTCTCATCTATTTGATTATATATTTATTGCACGTTTATGTATAATTTATATATTATGTAATATAAATAAACTTTTTGTAATATCAATGTTTAATTCATGTTTTTAAATATCTACATTGTTATTAAATGGATATATTAAAAAATGTATTCTAAATATATTAATATATATAATTAAATTATATATATTAACAAAGTACAAAATTATTTTAGATCCATTTTTTTACATTTATGTTTTGTTTAATTATATTCATTAGGTATATTTAAATTGAGTTTATTTTGTATATTTGCATTTGTTTTGTATATTTGTGCACCTTATACAATTTTACTTCTTTTCCTTTGTGTCAAGACTTCCAGAAATAGGTGAGGAATCGTCAGAAAAAAATCCTTTACTGAAGGATGACAATTTGCCAGAATTTAACACAATTACAATCGAAAAATGTATAGCAGCTATTGGAAAACAAACTGTAGATTTTGAAGAAAAGTTGAAAAGTCTGGAAAAAATAACTTGTAAGTATTAAGTACCAACCAAAGGTGAAGTATTACTTAATTATTAAAAGATATTTTATATTGAAAATATTAATTAAATATATTTAAATATTAATTTTATTTGAATGCTGTATAATTAATATTTAAATACATTGTACAAGCAAATTTTGAATATGATATGAATAGAAAGAGAATAAATAATATTAAGAGATTTTCTTATAATTGTAGTAATAATAAAATTAATATGATACAAATCTTGAATAAAAAGAAATATGCTCCAATATAATTACGATTTTTAATTTTTATAATCTTTTACAGCAAAAGATGTATTTAATGAATGGTTGCTTCCAATTGAGGATGCATATCTTCCTCTTGAGACGACTTGGGGCATAGCAAAGACTTTATATTTTGGCAATCAAAGTTTGATGCCAACAAAATGCTATATGAGTATTCACGAACGTGCTACGAGAGCCATAGCTAGCAAATTTGGCAGTGCGCCACTCTTTAGAGCATGCAAGGAAGCATTAGAGAATAAGGACATCAAATTAACACATTCGCAGAAGAGAGTGCTTACCAAGTATGTGCTGGAAGGAACTTTAAATGGTCTGAATCTACAAGAAAAAGAATTCAAGAAGTATTCAGCTGACTTGAATTTCATTATATCAAAAATCAAGGAATACAAAGCGAAATATGAGGTCTATCACATAACTTGTAATTAGATTTATAATAATTATGACATAGCAAAGTTAGAAAAGGCTACCGGACTAATTATATTTAAAAAAGCATCATTATTAATAGGATTTTATTTTTTATTTTATTATAGTGTATTTTTATTATACTAAATTTGTCTCGAAAAAAGCATAGCAACAAACTGAAATTTAACTTGATCTTTTTAGAGTTCTACAGCTGTATATAGTATGGTAATATATAACAAACATGTCGTGGAAGATTTTCCGGAAGACTATCTCAAATCCATAGCGATTGATCCTAGACAACCTTATATGGGTCCTTGGAAAATCACTTTAAAGCCATATATCCTGCAACCGTTTATGGGTATGCATCCTTCGTATTTTTATTTAAAAAAAAGACTTGAAATTTTTAAGACTTAAAATTTTTATCGATTTATATTTTCTCAATTAGAATATTGTCCTAATCGTGAATTGAGAGAGGCAATCTGGGATGCCGATGTCATCCGGTGCTCTAATTATCAGGAAAGATCTGTTCAGGCCAGTGTGACATTGGAGGAACTCCGATCAAGAAGAATTGAACAGGCGAAGCGCTTGGGATTTAAAAATTACGCAGAGATGAGCATGAAGACAAAGATGGCCGATAATCTGGAGAATCTGTACAACATGTTAGAAGTTCTTCGGAGTACTGGTAATTAATTTATTATGAATGAAAAATATAATACAGAGAAATAATTGAAAATTTATTAGAGCAGTTATATTTTGTTTAATTAATTTATTGACAATTTGTTGAAATTATGAAAGAACGATAATGTTTTATTATTAATTAGATCTGTTAAAAAAAATATATTTTTATTAATATATTATTAAAATTATGAATATAAAATATTACAAATAATAGACAATGTTTTTGATAATATTACTCGATTAATAATTATGTGAAATTGATGAATAATTATCTGTTTTTTTTAAGCATTACCGATTCAAGAAAAGGAAATTGCAAATTTAACCGAATTTGCAAAGACGAGAGATTTCAATGATATTATAAGAGTATGGGATATTGCATTTTGGGGTAGAAAACAACGTCATAGCATGTATATGTAAGTAAATCGGCAAGACATATCCTACATATATTTTTTTAATACTATATTGAAAAGTTGTTTTTTTTTTTTAATATAACATATGTATTTATATTATATATTAAAGAATTATGTTGCGTTCGCGCGATTGCATTTTAAAGAGAATATAATTATTTGAAAGAAAATGTAAAATATCCTGCATTATAGAATTCATTTAAGATATTGATATTTGCTAAAAGTTTATAATATCGAATAAAATATTGTACAATAATATATATTTAAATACTTTGTTTAATTCCATGTTTGTTCAGTGACGAAAACAAGTGGAAAGAGTATTTTCCACTACCGACTGTGTTGTCGGGTCTTTTCAAACACATCGAGACGCTCTTTAATGTGAAAATCGTCGAAAGCAAGAAAGCGGATATTTGGCATAAAGATGTCTGGTTCTTCGACATATTCGATTTGAACGGATTCAATGCAGCACCCATCGCGAATTTCTACCTAGATCCCTACGCCAGAGGAACGGAGAAGTTCCGTAAAGAACAAACCTCGGGATGGGTGTCCACGATCAAAAGCAAGAGCAAAGTCGGCAATAGCACTCCATTGATCGCTATGATCTTCAATTTTCCGCCCCCGATAGGCGATAAACCTTCTCTTCTTTCCTTCAAGGACATACAGATTCTTTTCCAAAAAGTAATAGGTTACATATATTATAAAATTATAATAGATTTATATATACATCTTTAATTTGTTAAACCATTGATCTTTTATTTGTTACACATTACAGTTTGGACACGCTTTGCAACATTTATTAACTACGATCGAGTATTCTGACATTGCTGGATTGTCATTTGTGGAATGGGATGCAGTATTCACATGTGATTTCTTCATGGAAAACTGGTATAAAATAAAGTTATTTTTATTTATTCTATTTCTTTACTTACTTTCTTTATATTTTTAATATGCTTGTGTCAATATTGCAATTAATTAATTAATAAGTTAATGTCTAATATGTAATTCAATTTTGTATATATATTTGATGAATATAGGTTGTACGAACCATTTATGTTACAAAAAATCTCTGAACATTACGAAACGAAGGAACCATTACCTGCGGAGGCTGTCGACAGTATTAAAAAAATGAGGTCGCATTTGGCTGGTTATAAGCTTTGTAAAGAACTTTATTTATCACATTTGGATCTGGAGCTGCATTCCAGGTGAATTTCGATTTGCAAAAAATTTTTGTTGAATTAAATCCTGAATTTTTTTCTTAAATTATTTAAGAGAAATATAATTATGCTTTATCGAATGGTAATATTTTCAACTTATAGTTTCGATCAAAAATGGGTTACTCTACCGGATGAATTTTTTTAACGTAACGTGTTATTTTCTAATGTATATATGTAAAAAAAAACAAGAAACTTGTTTTAAACTTTTTTTAAATACTTCCATTGATCTTGAAGTAATCTTGAAAATAAATAAAAAAAAGGAGAATTTTAAAAAAGAGCCGATTTCTACTCAAAAATGTGTAAATAAAAGCAATAGATCCTATTTTTAATTAGAACCTAAAGTTGAAAACATCATTTGATGAAGATGTACTTAATATTACTAAATTTTGGAGATTTTTGATAAAAATTACTTTGCTTTATCTTAAAAGGAGTGGTCAGATCACAAGAAGTGGTCTTAAACACCATATATTTATATCTTATTACATCAATGTTTACAAAATAAACAAAACGCTTGTCGTTCTCTCAATATAATAATTTGACAATTCTGAAACAATATTGATCTTTACGTCGCTTTATTTTATTTTTGAAAAAATTGCAGTGAAACATTTTGGGTAACTATCATGAAACGCCTATGGCCGCAATATTTCGTGTTGCCACTCGAAAAAAGGGACGTTCATGTTTGCAATTTCGATGTTATATGGAGTGGCAATTGGGCAGCCGCGTATTTCAGGTATCATCTATCAATTTTATTCGAATTAGAGAATTTTTGCAAATTGATTTTAATTTAAGATAGTTATATATAATTGTTATCTCAAATTATATAGGATATTTCAAACTTTTTGATACACCGCTTGTGCATGTAGAGCGAATTAAACTGAGTCGAAGTCTTCTATCATTTTGTAATTTTTACAATTTTTTTTTAATTATCTAATGAGCAGAATATCTGAAATCGAAGCATAAAACAACTTTAAGAATCTTTAAGAATTCTTCAAAAAACATCCTTTAAATATAATTCATAAAGAACTCTGAAAGATAAATAAAGAAAAAAAGGAGTAAATTTTATTTTATAAAGAACTTTAAAAGATACTTTATGCGCCAATTTTACCCGTTCATTCAGCAATCTTTAGAAATTAATCTATTTATTAACTATAAATTATCTATTAACTATTCAGTTTAGTCCGGTCTACTTGTTCACAAGCCAAAAAATTTAGGATACTCTATATTTGTGCGAAATTTTTCTATTAATGAAGTAATAAAGCACAGTTGTTTATATAATTGTTAGTAATTGTTTACAATGTAGCGTTGATCTAACCTGTTTAATCGTTAAATTGCAGCAAAATTTGGTCTGAGATGATAGCTGCCGATTTATACACGGCTTTTCAAGAGATCAAGTTCGATGAATCACAGCAGAAGGAGTTAGGTATGAGATTCCGTAACACGTTTTTATCTTTGGGCGGTAGTTATCCTGCCGCCGAGGTATTCAGGCAATTTAGGGGAAGAGATCCGAGCCCACAAGCATTATTAGACAATCTTGGGTTAACGAATTCGACGAAGGAAACCAAATGATACGAATATGGTTGGATATAGTACTACTCTTTAAGAGTACGCAAACATAATTATTAATTCTGTATAGTAACGGATATTGTTACTTGGATCCATACAGAAGATCCAGGAATTAATTCAGTTGTGAAGTAATCATAATGCAATAAATTATCATTTGTAAAGTACTGTACTAAAAATTTACGAATTTTTCGTTTAAATCAACACTTTTAGTACCACGCGTCACATATGTGTGACATGCCAATTTGTTTCAAGAGTTTGACGTTATATACTACTGTGATCAAAAAATAAGGTGAAATTGTTTATAACTTTTAAAATTTTTATTTATTCTTCTAAATCTATTTCATCGCCTTCAAAGTACTCCCCTCTGGATACAATACACTTTTGCCAATGTTTTTTCCAATCCTCGAAACAATTGTTAAAGTCGATTTTCGGAATGGCCTTCAAAGCGCGCAGCGATTCGGTTTTTATCTCCTCAATCGTGTCGATACAGTGTCTCCGGAGCGGTCTCTTGAGCTTAGGGAATAGCCAGAAGTCACACTGTGTTAAATCAGGCGAATACGGTGGTTGTGGAATGATATGAGTTGAATTTTTGGCGAAATGGTCTCGAACAATCAATGCAGTGAGATGGTGCATTATCGTGGTGCAAAAACCAAGAATTGTCTGCCCCATAATTCTGGCCTCTTTTTGTGAATAGTTTCACGTAAACATTGCATAACGCTCAAATAATATTCCTTGTTAACAATTTGGCCCGGCGCTAGGAATTCATAATGCACTACATCACGATAATCGAAGAAAACTGTTAACATGACCTTGATTTTTGAACGACTCTGGCGCGATCTTTTCGGTTTTGATTTACCTTTTGCACGTATTCGCTTGATTGGTTGTTTCCGAGTCATATGCATACATCCAAGTCTCATCTCCAGTTATTATGCATTCCATCTTATCCTGATATTCAGAAAGCATTGTTTCACAGACTTCAACGCTGTTTTTCCAAAAATTGAGTGTTTTTGGCACCAAACGAGATTTCACTTTTTTGAGGTCATAAAACATCTTTCAAAATGGTCTGGACTGATCCAAATGAAATATTAACAGTATCAGCGAGATTTCTAATTGTCAATCGATGATTTTTGATCACCAAATCTTTGATTTCATTCACGTGTTATTCATCAGTTGATGTTGATGGTCATCCAGAGCGATTTTTTCGTCTTCAACGCTTTCTCTGCCTTTTTTGAATTGTTTATACCACTTGTAAACATTTTTTTGTGACATAGCCTGGTCACCGAAGGCCTTCTGCAACATTCTCAATATTTCTGCAGCAGAAATTTCATTCCGCAAACAAAATTTAACTTC
>Ga0157364_1007039_pt1 | contig 11618 bp, 4 predicted proteins | sample AttsexASBM2_FD_111476 | JGI IMG/M metagenome (GOLD analysis project Ga0157364, IMG submission 111476) | Fungus gardens microbial communities from leaf cutter ant in Ribeirão Preto, State of São Paulo, Brazil - Atta sexdens ASBM2 | ecosystem: Host-associated > Fungi > Mycelium > Unclassified ...
CAAAACTGCTCTTGTCATGTAATCTTTCGCAAAATATTCACAAAAATCTTTATAAATCAAACAAAAATTGTAATTCGTATATTCATATTATATCTTTATAGCAGTATTTTAATTCATACACGCGCTGTTGTTATCAAATAACTAACTTTAATGACGATAGTAGTTAAGTCATTTTTAATAAAATGTAGTCCGCGCTTTTGGCTTCGATACGTGTACCTCAATCCACAATCACTGAATGAAAAAAAAATCTGGAATTCCCAGTGGGTGGACCAGTTCCCCGTCTCCTAAGATCTGCATGACCGTTGTGTCCTTTCACGATGAACGCATATCACTTCTTCGAGTTTTACGAAGAGCGGCGTGCGTTGCATCGTCATCCTTTTTTTCGTCAAACTCCCTTTTCGGCCATTACTTTCACTTTCACACGTTACTTTGAAACTATTCCTTAAATAGACATCCACTTCACATTTCCAAAACATTAAAAACTATTATAATTTGAAAATAAGATAAACGCAGTAGTTGTTATAAACAAACTCACTATATTAACAATATTTTGTTATACAATGTTTATCAATATTTTTAACACTATGTTATATTCGTTAAATCAAAATAATAAAAGACTATAAATACAGTGTATAAATAAAAAAATAAAATAGTCTGCATAGCAAATAGAGGAATTAGTAATAGAATATCAATTAGATTCAAATCATTTTATTTTCAAAGCTTTTTATGCACATGTAACGATCAACTGCGTAACAATACTGTCCTGGTGATCATAAAGGAGATATTTTTTTTCTCTTTTTAATGCACACCGCAATACATTCAACTCTTCCACGATCGTAATTTCTCTCTCCGTCTTTTATTTGTTGCAATAATAAAGTAGTCAAGAATTAAATGGTTATTTGTCGTACATTATATAGAGAATATACCTATATTCCGTTACACACGTAGTTTCTTCTTGTAATCAAACGGCAAGTCGCGCGTGAAAATCGCTCGTACAATAAATCGTCGTAATACTGCTCGAATTACTTCGAGTAAACGTATCGAGAATGCGATTGTACTCTAGATAGAAACGCACGTTATTAACACCCACGAACATTCTCGACGAGAGAAGCCTAAGGATACGTTGCAGTGATATTTATATAACATTAATTCGAGTTGCATTAGCAATAAAGATCACTGCACATCTCGTTTTCTAGCTTATATTACGCTCGACTATGTTGGCAATATATTGTAGAATTACTTCAAGGATCATCGAAATCGAATATCAGGAACTGTCTTCCTAACATCTTTGAATATCCTTCCTGTCTCTTAAATATCATAATTTTACATTAAGATTTTTGAATAGTGAACGAGACCGCGCGTAGTGTTACGGGACACATGAATCTTCTTACGTAATAACGCAAATAGAGAATTCCCATTCTTATAGAAGTATATAATATTTGAAAAGCACTTCCTCCTTTTTCCCTGCATCCGCATATCCGCATATCTACATATTTCTTCTATGCGCACTTTAGCTATAAGATATTCACTTTAGCTTTTGCGATGGAGAATATTAGAAACTTACGTTCATTTTTCTACTTTACGAAAATCGAAACTACATTCATTTTATAATTTATATTAGAAATAAACGTCATAAGATAAAAATATATAGTATTATTCATTAAAATATGAAGAATAGATAATATTTTCCCAAATTTGATGAGACTTGATCATTTCATTTAATTTGAGTCTGAAAAAATTTAAATTTACAAAAAATTCTGTGCGTGCAATTCGAGAAATTTTGAAATGACGTATTGCTTCCTAACTTTGTAAAATAATAAAAAGCGATTGCTAAACCTAAAAAATTTATAAAAATATAATATAAATACGTATATTCGTCAATGAGTGGTATGGACTTCTTGATTGCTCGTGAGAGAAATTAATCGTCGACGATAGTCGAGGAGACACGGAAAGATGTTTATTGTACAAGCTTTTTCATTGGGGACCGACTATCTTCGTTAGTAGTGATTACGGGAAGGAGTTACATGATTTACAAACATGTTAAATACCTGAGAAGAACGTGATCACGAGCGCTAGCGAATTAAATCGCGCGCTACCCTATTATATCGTTCGTATAATTTTTTCTTACAATGACACGACTGCCACTACGTTGTTTAATAATCGAGATATCTATATAAAAATCGAAGACTTATGCGAAGAGCTATACGATGACAACGGGACAACGGGAAAAACGTACACGTATGAAAAAGTAAGAGTTCAAATGGACACATCGAACACTTTCTCTCGCTACAAATTATGTAATGTTCAAATTGATATTCCACATAGTCGTTTAGCATCTTCGAAACATGGCCTAAGCATATTACAGAAATCCATCGAGAATACGATTGCTCCGTTTATAATGTGCGAGTAATTAGCAAATAGTCATTCGAATGACAAAAAGGTTTGTTAACATTGCTATTGTGTCGATACAATGAATGCAGATTTAAAATTACAATTTTTGTATCAACAGTGTATTTACTTGCTGAATATTTTGCCGAAGATTTACATAAGTTCAACAAGAAAAGTAAGAATTTTATTTATTTAATAAATTATTCAATAGAAATTTCAATTGTATATAATTCTAAAAGTAGAGAATAATTTTTGTAGTCTTATAATTCTTTTAAGTATAGTTTATCGGACAATCTAATAAAATTGTTTTCTTTTTATAGAGCAACTGTCGTTTGGTTTCAAAAGACGAATAACTTGTTTCTGCTACATGTCGAAAATCGTATTTATAACAATAACAAAATATCGCGATGATTAAGATAACGAATGTAAATAACGAAGAACATTAAGTTTTTTACCGGTGTTTGTATAGAACTACCACGTAATCTTTCATTTTCTAAAACATATTTTTAGTCATAGTTGACATTCAATTTTCCTTTAAGATATTGCATTTTCTTGGTCAGTCAACTGTCTTTCCGTTCATTTACGTAACTTCGACGGTGCGTACATGGAATAATAAAAGTATGCATGTTTCAGTCAGAGGCAATGACCTAGAGTATCCCGAAAATGTAACAGTATTCCAGTATCGAAAAAATTTTTAGCTAATTATTTAATATATTGATTTTTACTAAATAAAAATTTTATTCAAGATTCTTATCGTTTATAACTTTCATAAATTTAATTATATTTGATGTAAAAATTACATTAAATTTGAGATTAAATTTTCATTATAAAAAAAAAAATGAAGGGCTTATGATAACGAAAAAAATATTGCAGAGATACTTATTCTTTAAAATTCTTAGAGCATTCATAAAGTAATTTATTTATAATATTTATATGATATTAGAATTTTAATAAAAAAAATTGTTTTAATGATATCAATCAATGATAATTATAATGAACATTATGATATCATATAAATACCACTGATATCTTTAATTTAATGAACAATGTTAATAAAATTTACACATCAACAATAGATAGTGAAATTACGAAACGACATGCAATTTCAAATATTTGTTAATTATATATGCCGCGTTAATTATCGAATAATTGTTACAACACATAGATAATACGACATAATAGGAATATCGCATAATATTTACAATGATATGTGATAAGTGACAATACGCAGATAATGTATGCAGATTTTGTATGAGTCTTCTTCACTATTTCTTACATGAAAATTTCTCTATCCAGCACATGCGTATGAATAGAAAAAAAGACAATAAACCTGCGAATGGGATTATATAAGGTAAACAAATAAAAAATCAATTTACAAATAAATATAAAACATATATTTAAATTAAATGCCACAAAATATCTTGCTTTGCGATAAAATTGACGCCAGAGTGTCCCTTTTTAGTTTTTCCACGTGAAATTACAGTGCCAAAGAGAAATAAATCAATTTTTTATAACGGTAACGTGCACCCGTTTTAACAATACGCTAAAGAAATTATATATAATACGTCGGAAGAAGATATGTCGGAAATTAAGTGAACGTTATACGCGCTATATTTGAAGAATCTATAAAAAAAAAAAATTCGCTAAAAGTCACGGCAATCTAATTCGCCGAATAAGTCCTTCCGATCTCATCGATATATATTCAGTCTTCATCAATTTATCATTCTACCGTGTATCAATTCACCGCACCACAGTTTCACGCGGATTCGTTAGAATTAATTAAAATACTAGTCGTTTCGTGCCGCGTGCGCGCTGACGAAGCAAGGGGGAGTCGAGTCGAAGAAAAATACAATTGTCGCCTCTCTCATTTCTCTCTCCTCTTTGTTCACTTCTCTTTTTTTTCAGGATTAAATAAAATTTTCTTATCCAAATGCGTTTTGTCTCTATAAAAAATAAGCAAATTAAAAGAAATTCATAGGAATCCATTTTGAATTCAGGATTAAATTACAATTTTATTTTCTTCCATTCGTTTCTGATAGTAACACATCAAAATTAAGACATAAATATATGTAAAAAATATTTTAATGATAACATATGTATATTTATGTCTTAACTTTCTTTCAGCCGTTTAAATAAATATATGAAAGAAAGATTTGATGATTTTAATTAATACAGAATAATATTTAATTGGAATTTTGGAAAATAAATTTCTATGAATCTCTTTCAATCTCTTCCTTTTTTATATAGTTCAGGAAGATGCAGCACCGGTCATTTTCTATATTTTACTGGTTGTAAGAGTATAAGAAACTTTTAGAGTATAAGAAATACGCTTTCTTAATGAACGAACATGTTACTTATAATAGTTAACAAAATTATTATTGCTGCTAAATCGATCATGGATCGTATTATTGCTCTACGAGAGCTTGGACAATAACGTGAAAAATCCGTGACTCCTCCAATCGTTGAGCCACTATTAGCCAAAGAGTAAATTCTTTAATGTTTGTTATTATGTCGGAAACATTTCTTGAGACCGCTCATAATCCATTGATACGATCGTGAGGCGCCGAGCAATGAACACTAACTGTGGTACATACAAGTGGCTTTCAGGAAAACAGGAAATCGCCGTCGTTTCGCGTATGGACGTAGCATTTCGCGACATTTCGTTGATTCGATTATTTCGCATACTGGGTTAATTTGTAGCTGCCTGTTTCTCATCTGACGTTAATATCGAGCGACTAAAGTTCGGAATTAAAGACTCGCATTCAACGTTGTTGAACGTCGCCGCGCAATTTTCATTATTTCCACGATTCTTATGTCAAGTGGATGACGCTAAGGATCAGGAGGATCACAACTAATATTAAATGCGGCACTATACGCACGAAATTACGTAGGTGAGACGCCTGTGAAGCAATTAGAGTTTCAATTTGTGAATTCCAGTGAATGCCTCCCCCCCCCCCTCTGCAATATTTGCACAGATGCATATACATCATATGTAATACGTCCTTATGCAGCTATGCGGCTAATTGATATTCGTAGGTATACGCGAGTAATTATCTGCTTACACGATTTATGTACAAGTTATCACGATTTCAGGTAGCCGAGAGGATCAGTAACGACGATGTGAAGCATCGTTTTATACTGCGCGGTAACGATATTCAGCGCTTGTTTACATTCAATATAATATAACGCACGTACACACAAACACACACATGCATACATTCCATATTCCTCTGCCCCTTGACGTTTTTCAAATAATTATCGCAAATTAGCCTAATTTTTATCTTAATTTCTCAATTTTTTTTTTTTTACTACCAATAAAGAAATTCGTTTATTCATGCGAGCAACAATTAAGCGAAACAATGCAGATTGTCTCCGTAGAATTAGTAATTTTTTTTTCTCACAAGGCGAAATCGATGGGAGACGGCGTAAAAAGCGTCTCTTACGCACAAGATGCACTGTCTACCACTAGGAAAAGAATAGAACGCGCTACGTCCTTGCCGCCGAACACATATAGAGACACATCTACAATTATCTTACTAATCATTAATAGTTAAATATCACAATCTATGATAAGAAATCCGCGTATATGCGTCTTGCCGCATCGCTAGCTACCCGCGCGTTCTTCACCGTCGGAAAATTGCAGTGCACAGAGATGCAAATCAACGAGTACGTACAAAAATAAATAATCGTCTTGGGTGAATACAGCGGGATCGTGTAGCTCACTAATCTGTCTGCTTGAGTCCGCGTGCAAATCTACGTGGTACGCCTACGATTTATTCGGAGCGATCGATCAATCGTCCTAAAAACGAAAACGCGCTAAAATTAAAATAGGCCTGAATCGTAGAAAAGAAATTTATCGATCGATTTTTGAAAATTTCTCATCTATATACAATAATATATATTAATTTAATTCTCATTTATGTCATACATCTGACACAATTCAATAATTATATAGCAATTAAACAGTAACACACCTACACTGCAATATTTAACTATATACAAATATAACAAATTTTATTCGTTTTGTAACCTAGAAATAAGGAAGGATAAAGACCTGGCATTTTATCAGTGCTTTAATCAGTGCGATAATCGATCGTGCCAATAGTCGTTCGCGTAGATTTATGCGGACTTTTACTGATGAGCGGAAATTAATACAAATTTACTAGTGAAAAGGCAAATAGATGAAATAAATTTATGATAGCTTCATCAAAACATTCCATTTAAAGATAAATTATCATTTCTGATATTTATCGTATATATATATATATATATATATATATGTATATATATAAGAATTCGAACCTGAAATTTTTAATTTAAATTTTCATCCACTGACCTCTTCAATTTATATATCGAAATATATATGTAATTCACTCGAAAGAGATTATATTCTATTTGTCCCTTTTATATATTATATTTACATTATAAATCTCTCGTTTTGTAAAATCAAAGTAAAATGAAATAGATAAAATAAAGTATTATAGAATGAAACCAACTTGAAAAATAAATCACTCGGAGCTACAATTTCTATTATATCCTTATGGCAAAAACGGTAAAAAAGAAAGAAGCAGAAATATCGTTAAATAATGATACTTCGTATTTTCAGAGAGTACATATGTATAGGTATATATGCAAAAGGGATAAGAGATCGTGATCAATAAAAAATATATATATATGTATGTACAATTGAGATTGTACAACTATATGTATATACAATCTGTTTATATCATGGAGAAATAAATCAATGTTTTTTTTCTATGCAAAAACTATGTTTTTATAAAGGATACTAAACGCTTTTTTATATACAACATGGGATAGATAATCTGCGATCTATTTACAAAATTTATGCATAATTCAGTAAAAAATGCACTGTGAAAACAATTGCGTACTTATAATTTTATCGTTCGTAAAATTTTATGTGCAATTATTAATTTTTCATTTAATTAAGTTCAATCTGGTTCAAAATGTAAAAATTATAAAGAATATTGCATAAATCATGATATTTTTCTCTGTTAAAAGAACATTTTGAATCTTTAAAGAGCCCAGTAAATAAACTTTGTATTAAAAATAATTTATAATATCGTGGCTTAATAATTTTAATCCTGACTATGATTATGAAATCGAGATGTATATCAAACAACTTCATAATTATATTTTTAGTAGAAAGATCTAATGAAAGATTTCAATCAAAGGTCGATTTATAACAGAAATATCCCTGATACAAAACACAAACTCTTACCTTGCAAAGCACTTCGAAATCGCCTAATAAAAAATTTCCGCAATCACTGTAAGAGAGAGTCGTGACACGTGTTGTTAAGAAAACAGGACTGAAGGAATGTTCTGCGACGTGATGAGCCGTATAATAAAACTCTCAGTGATATACCGTGAGGATTCTATAAATTATGATATCGCAATGTTGTTATGCATTCATTCATTCACTGTTATCGAGACATGCTCTCGATTATTCTCGTATCTGTTTATCTCTCTTGATCTCTTTGTATTCTATCTATTTTACATTATAAATTCAGCAAATAAACGGAAATAGAGCATCAACCCGTTTCTTCTTTTTATGAAGTTCCGTGAGTTCAGGTACACGTCCACATACGCGATCATCATAGGCCGTTGATCGAGAATTCTTCACGATCTCGATGCTCCACGGCAATCAGCGCATTCGTGATCTGAGTCTGACAGATTCGTGCTGCGCGATATTAGTAGAAAGATCACATCGTGCATTTCAAGTTGGACAGGAGTGTCGCCCAAGGTGATACATCACAATTGATCTCATTGCGCGAAGTAATCATACATGATAGCGAAAATAAGAGTCTTCCCCCCTCGACGGGCTGTGGACGCAACATCGACTGTGTAGCGACGATGACTAGGATGATGACGTGGGCGACGATGAAGAAAAAGGGGGTCGCATGAAGATAAAGAGGTAGACAAACGACGCCCGCGGCACACGGTCCTCAGCCCGGAGTGGGTGGGGTCTTATGTCAGTGAATATTGAAGTTGTATTGTTTGCGGCTGGAAGAGATGCGGAGCCACCGACTAACCGCCAATGGCTCCGGATGACAATTCGACCAGGAGATGTCGCCGAAATGAGGATATGGCGAGGATGTGGTCGTTGCTTCGACTTGGATCGACGTAGACGTTGGAAAATCTTGCGACGATTGGCACAGTTGCTCATGTTGCGATTTGTACCTTTTCTGTTGCCGCGATACTGAGCTCGCATGATTCAGTCTCTTGCCGTTGATCTGACTGGCATGCTGTTGCTCCAGCTGTTCCACCGGTTCGAACAAATTCAGACTCGGCATGGAAACTTGCATTTGCTGATAGTTCCTGACTGAGAGGGGTGACTGTGATGAATGGCTATTTGACCGTGACTGTATCTGCATTAGTAGCTGGGATTTAGCGTCTTTGGTAGTGTAAACGGGCGAGTACATGGATATGGTCTCGGCATCGATGTCCACAGGAGTCTCGCCTTCGAGCACAGTGGTGACTACCGTCGGTGGTTGTATGCAAGTGGTTGGCAGTGGTGCCGGTACGACTGGCATTGTGGGCGTCGTGGTAGTACTTGGTATCAAGGTGGCTATTCCTGATGACTCTTCGCTGTTGGTACCCGGTAATGGGGATAGTGACGGTAGCATTACGGATATTGGTGCCATCATCGAACTCGATTGCTGTTGCGATGAGCCGCTGCTACTGTTGCTACTACTGTTGCCAGTGATGGTAGAATTGACCACCAGCGTGGACTCTAGGTTCCGCAGCTCCTCCGAATTGACAAAGTCCTCTTCGAGTTTGGTCTAAAAAAGAAAAACATTGACAATACATAGAGTAAGAATCATAGGCCCCGTAAGAAAAGGTGGCGTTTAAGTGTCTAAAAGAAATCATGCCTTACAGGTTTAGTGGAGCCATGCGGGGCCAGACACCGATAAAGCAAATCAACAGCCTGCAATAACAAAAACAGAAAACAAGTATCAACCGACACCCTCTGCGTTTGTCTTTATGCACGCTAGCTTGTGGTTGTATCCCGACGCTGACTTGACTGGGTCGATCGATCCATGTTTGTCAGCAGAATCGCATAACTCTAATTTCTTTCTTTGTTTCTACTTTAATTACAAAATATTTCTTACATCAAAGAAAATTATAGAAGATTGATAATATTATTCTTTCTATCAAATAACTAAAATTTAAAAAATTGTGCTTATGGTAAATTGAAAATAAGAAATATTGTTGTACATATGTTTATATATTTTTAAAATGGTTTCGGTTTTTTTATATTTATTAAAAATAAATTTTATAATAAAAAAAAACATTTCTAATACAAAAACATACGTATTCAGATAAATTTGTTTTTAATAAATATTAAAAATTATCTATAAAATATAATATTAAATTAAATTTAAGAACATAGTGATATGAAATATTGGATCTGGTTTTCTATTTATTTCTATATGTAAGGTGTGTAAAAATTTGCAAAATTCTCCTGATATTATTTCATTCCAGATATTTGCCCGGACTTCAATTTTCTGAGAACTATTAAAATTCTTAGAATATACACTCATTTAAGCTTGACTTGATGAAATTTTAAAAACAAGCTTGAAACAAATTTTTATTTTCCCAGAAAGTATATTTCTGCATTACCTTCTTTGAGCCAGCCTTTCAATATCACTAACACTTATAACAGTATGCAGAAATGAAAGTTCTTTTTAAAGCATAATAAAAAATAAGAATATCATGCATAATATCCCAAACTTATCGAGACATATACAATAATTTCGACAAAAAAGTATGAAAGCCATATGTTTATCTCCCGTATTTTTCTCAGATGCAAAGTTATGAAAATAATAATATGTATACACAAAAGAATAATACTTGTACAATTTTATTTCAACTACACACAATCAAATTGAAACTTTCATTTCACCATTGCGCCAGCAATCTTGTTTTCTTGATACAGATTGTTTGCGCAAAAGTCTAACCATAATAGTAACAATAGCGTGGCAAATAAAGAAGATTCACACCGAGGATAGTACAGAAACAGGAGAATCAGGAAGAAGGAGAGAAAGGAAGTATATGTATATTATATATATATATATATATATATATATATATATATATGTATATATATATTATATATAAAATTATACGAATATAAGAAAGCAGTGGTTTGCTTACCTTTGGCAGTGGATACGTGTCCGGTAACGATAGTACTGGCGGTGAGCTCGGCGTTTCCGAGTCGGCAATAGATACTGGAGTGTTGGGAGCAAGAGGATTATTCAGGTTGGATACGGCGGTGGCGGTTGCGGCGGCGGCGGCGGCGGCGGCGGTAACGGCCGAGGATACAGTGACGGTTCCAGAGACCGTCACCTTCGTTGTCTGCCGGCTACCGCCGTTATTCGGCTGCTCCTTCGCGGCACGATGTTCCGCGAGGAGCTTGTCGAAGGTCTTGCTGCGACCGACGACCGTTCGGCGCAGCGAGACAGTGTGCGCTTTGCATGTGAGTGACCTGGTGCAGGGCTTGCCGGTCTCCTCGTTCAACACACCGCAATGCCGATCGGGATCATATTCGCGATCTTTGAGCAACGAGCGATCTGTTTTAAGCCTCTTCCGACGAGGCTGATTGCTGCCACTGTTACTGCTGGGACCAGGGCTTTTGCTCGGACTCCCTCCGCTGCTTGTAGATGCACTGATAATATTCGAAGAACCGGCTATGTTAGAAGAGGTAGTTTGTACCGTGATCGATTCAAGAGGCGATCGGGGTGACGAGGAGATCGGCAGAGAGCCACCTGCAGACAAGTTCGCCTGATCCGCAGTACGCTTAACGGTCGTGTGGTTCAGCTTCGCGCTACCAATGATGGGAATTGAAGCAGAAACTGAAGGAACTGATGGTTGAGTGTTTCTCTTCAGCTTGGAGACCTTGCAGAAGGGAGTTTTTATGGACGGTTTTGTAACTGGGGTCGTGGGTGGCGGAAAATTTGCCATACCGGAATGGCGACACTCTGTGGCAAAATAGAAGATGTGTTTACATGTTTAATACCTGCAATACACGTATACAAAATACTATGAGTTGCAAATATTTTGACAATTTATCTAAATCTCATAGCTGCGAATGGAATCACTGTTGTACATACATCTTTTATAATATATAATAAAAAGATTTCTTTAAGTTAAAATTCAATAACTTTGATTTAAATATATTAAATAAAATTTTCAAATTCATGTATAAGTTG
>Ga0157364_1007040_pt1 | contig 11618 bp, 1 predicted proteins | sample AttsexASBM2_FD_111476 | JGI IMG/M metagenome (GOLD analysis project Ga0157364, IMG submission 111476) | Fungus gardens microbial communities from leaf cutter ant in Ribeirão Preto, State of São Paulo, Brazil - Atta sexdens ASBM2 | ecosystem: Host-associated > Fungi > Mycelium > Unclassified ...
TAATTTACAAATATAAAATCTAAATTTTATAATTTGCAAATAGAAGAGCTGTATTAAATTGGATTTAATAAACTAACTACTGGGTATTTAAAGAGATTTCTTTTTAAAATGATAAATAAATAGAGAATCTTTTATTCCTATTTTTATGAATACGACAGCTGCATTTGTGCCATTTAATAATCTGTGTTTCATAAATAGATCAAACGCTCGAATAAAGGATCGTTAAATATACAGTTGATTAATTTACGTTAGTCTGAAATAAATAAAAATAAAGAAATAATTAAAGAGCTATGAACAAAACAACGTTTATGAAGGAAATGAAAATAAACTCGCTTTCCCATGATTTCATGATTAGAATATGAATTAGTACGTTTTCAGTATCCGTTTGTTAACGCCATGCGATATAACTGTCACTGCAATTGCGCGTCATACCGCTCATTAATTGCGACTCAGACACACAGAACAGAGCGTGGGTGTTGGCGAATAAGAGCGAGAAATATTGACGAATGCAGAATGAAGGTTTGAGTACGAAAGTCGAGAGATCGAATGAAAGATAAGAGGGGCTGGTACGAATGATGTTAGGAAAAATTGAGATACTTAGCTTGTGAGTGAACGAAAAATGCTTTTACCGATACATGTGCTTGATATATTCTCTTGTTCATTCATTCCAGAAAGCGCACGAATAGCACACAAAGATTTAATTGTGCTTTCATATTGATTTTCTATGATTAATTAATAATATTAATATATGACTTTTGCGTAAGTAGTCTAAAGAAATGGGATAATAATATTCTTATTTTATATGTTTTTTTTAAATAAAAAAAGGGTATTCGATATTTAATATATGCCGGTTTTAGTCTTTTAATGCAGCCACATGATTGCGGTTGTGAGTAGAATTTCTGACTTAGAGGTGATGACTGTTCTGTGGTGCGATCCCATATATATAGACTATGATTTACGGTAGAAACTTTCGACAACTTTCAAAAAGCATTCCTAAAGCATAACAATGTGAGTTCGAGAATGTACGCGCGTATGGTAAAAGTTCAAAAGTATTTATAATGGCTTTAAATTCCTCAAGAATTACGATATATATGATACTTCTAAATAATGTAAGTTATTATTAATATTAGGTTATATATAATATAATTAATATAATTAAGTTAATATTAATATTAGTATTATTACGAATATAAACAAATTTTTTTTATTTTATAGATAGTTGTTTATTGCGTCAGGATTATATGTATAGTAGAAGCTTCACATTTTTTGCGCATGTGTTGTGTTGTTTTTTATTAAATATTTTATATTAAATGTTTTGTATTAAATGTTTTAAATATTTTATACTTTCGATTTGGTAAACATTTTTCCTATTTGTTAATATTTAAAAAATTTCTTTATTTATGAGGAGTTAACAGAAGTAATGTGTGAAAAAAAAAATTTTAAAGAAAAAAAGAAATTTTTTATATTTCCATTTTAATTTACAATTTAATGAACTAGATTATTATCTTTTTAAATATTAATTCTTTTGAGTGACTATAATATTTTCTTATATTTGTATGTTATAGATTAACATTGCCATTACAAAGGATTTATTGAAGGAAAAACTAAGTGCGCGTAATCGGTTCGGAGATATCGCATAATTATTATATTAATAATCGCTTCGAGAATGTCGTACAAAGTATTGTCCGCGAGTATACATATTCGCGAGTGTTCTATAAGTGATAAATTTAATCTGAGAGGCCTAAGAGGTATCGGATGACGTCGGATCTTTAGGGTAAGTATTATTTTTACTTTTTATATATTGTCATTGTTTTAAATGACTATTATTTCTTTACTCTTTTTTCTGTCTTTAAATTTAAAAAAATAAAAATTAGAATAAAAAGACTTTAACTTGTAAAATTATAAAATCTTATACTTAATGAAAAAAGATTTTTTTCAATTATAGTTATTTTAAATATTTATATTTAAAGTACGAATATAAAATTTAAGGATATTAAAATAATTATTTTTTAAAATATTAAATATTTTGAGCGCTGCTATAATAATTTTTTTTTACATTTATATGTTACAGATTAACATTGCAGTTTAATAAAGAATTTATCGAAAGAAAAACTTAATATCCGTGATCGATTCAAAGAATTGCACGAAGCATAATTGTTGAATTATAATAATCGGTTCGGGAGTGCCGTAAAAAGTATCGCGCGATCGTAATTGTATGTATTTTCGCGAATATTAAGTGCAATAACCTCTAATCTATCTAAAAAAAGGAGACTTAAGAAGCATCGAGTGTCAACACAACAAGCTTGGGGTGAGTTATTTATTTATTTTATTTTAATGATCTATTACCCTTTTATTTTTTTCTTAATCTTTTATTTAGATTAAAATAAATATTAGAATGTAGAGATTTTTTACTTGTAAAACTATCTTATTATTTGAAAAAAATGTTTTTTAAAATTACATATAATTATATATTTTAAATATTTATTTAAAGTACGAATAATAAATTTGAGCAAGCAATATGTTATTATTTTAATCTTCAAAATTACCTGTATTTTTTTATGTTAAAATAAAATAAATAGAAAACAATGTGCATGAAAAATGAGAAATACTGTTTTATACAGCTTATTTTAATTTTTTTGTACATTTTTCTTTTCCATATTCCCGGTAATTTAGTAAAATTTAATTTTTATTAATAATGGAGTTTTTACTGTATATACTTGATCTCAGCTTATATTGTACTGTATATACTGGATCTCAAATTATAATTAGTTAGCGAATTTAAATATTTATATTAATATTACTGAGCATACGTAAAAGTTTCCTTTCTTGCCAGAGATGTTCCATTATCAAAGTTTAACAACAGAGGATTGTATTTTTTTTCTTTCGGAAAAAACTTTCTTTTCTGCGTAATATGGACGTCACAAAAAACGACTATTATGCTATCACACATATGTGAAATCGCCACTTTTGCGATGGCACATTATTTATTATCAAAAGATCTAATGAATAATCGTACGTTGGCGTGTCATGAGAATGATCTATTGTGATCCACCTGTTGTGCTACAATAGATCACTACTACATTGAATATACTTGGAAGTAATACCAACATGTATTTTGTACATGATTATAAAATAGAAGCTATTTTTATATGTATGTGTCGCACTATAATTTACAAAATCTTCTTCGAGATTTATGTCGCTATCAATGAAACGAAAATGAATAGGAGTGCAAATCCGAGCTTATATCGTAACATACATTTAGTACATTTTAAATTAGTAATTTTGTAGCCTCTACATAAAATAAATCTTTCTTTAAAGGTTATGTAAAAACTCTGAAAAATTTCTAGAAACATTAAAATACTAAATTGTAAAGCATTATAATTTATACATTTACAATGCTTGAAAATATAAGAGATAAAAAATAGTTTAATTATACATATATAGAAAAAAATAATGCAAATTTAAATTAATATAATGGACACCTAACACACAGCTGACTACATGCGTGCTGTAGTAACAGTAAAGCAGGTTATAAATTAAGTTATGAAAAATAGGTACGATATAAAATATATATTTAATAAATTATGATTCCGATAATTGTGTTTCGATAATCAGAGATTGTCATCTTTTTGAGAATAACGTTTATAAAATTTATGCATATCTCTCAGAAATTTTGATGATTAATTTTATTGAAAGTTAGACACATCTGATAAATTATACGCTAAAGATCGTGGGAGATCAGCGATTCACATCACATTTGAACATTCTCGGAATTCAGAGGACTTTCCTTTTATTCTTTGTTCCTTCGCCAGCTTCTCAACCCATCTTTACAACGTCGAAGCTTTACCTCTCGCAGGATATTCCGCGATTTCAAGTAGATGTTGGAAACAATTCGTGATATCTCCGAGAGTTTTCTTAGCTATTTGCATCGAAAAGATGCGAATTGAATTTAACGTTTTTAGATTTTAAAGAGGAAAAGATATTTGAAGTTAATTAAAGTCAATGGAAAAGTGTTATTAAGCATGCACTTGATGTGATTAAAACAACATTGCAAAGAAACATAAAAACATTTTCAGTTTATATTTTTTTTTATTTTATACTAAATTAAAAATAAATATCAATATCTATCATTTATATCCAAAATACAATCTCAAGTAACAATTTCATAAATGTAGTTAGGAAGAGAACTTTTCATTCATTATAACTAAGTGTAGAATCTGCCGTCGAAGTTTAAGAAACTTTCGTATTACTACGAGGCACGCTTCTATAATAGATGCAAATTAGGATTTTCATAATGAACACTATAATACGCTGTCGATTGTGTAATTTAATAATTCAGCTTGTTCATAGTTCGAGGGATATGATCTAATTTCCTGTTTACCATGGAATCTATTCTTCGATATCAATTGAAGAATTAGTTCATTATCGAATTGCAAATTGTATAGATTTTTCGTGCCAAATTTAGTGGACGATCCTCAAATTTAACGCTAATTTTAATTTGACGTTTAATATGAGTTATATAGAAGTAATTCAAACACACATATTTTGGCAAACACACATATTTTTCAATTACATAAATTGTAGTATTTATCTATACGGAATTATATTGAGCATATACATAAAGAATTCTCTTTGTATCCTTTTTTATCAAATATCGAAGATACGATTGTTATATTAGTGATATCAGAGGGAATGAATAAACGGTTAACTATATTGGGAACAACGATTGTATGTTCCAATATCATTGCGCTTTTTATTAAATTGACGTTTTCAGATAGAGTATTTCGCTCTTTTTGTCTGTGAACCCGGAAATAGAACTTTCGATGCAACGCGATAACCAACGATGTGAACAACAACGTTTATTCAGTTTCAGTCGTACGAAATACGAAATATTTGGTCGTGACAAATGATTTATATTTTTGCTATATAATTTTACTTTTTATATTATTATCATATATTATTTTTATTAATATTTTTGCTAAGTAATTTGATAATAATTTTGATCTATTTTATAATTCTTAACGACTATAATTGTGGCGTTACATAGTCATTAAGAGTTACAGAATAGATTCTTTTATCTCATATTTTAACTACATTTCTTTTACTTTTTCATTATCACAAATCAGTAGTAAAAAAAAAAAACTAGTGTGATCGTTAAATAAATTTCACGATATTTTACGATTGATTCGAATCATTATGCATAACATTGTTATTCTTTTTATTGCTTTAGTGATTGTATAAAGTTTTGTTCGCGGAATGATTCTTCTCTCTATGCAAAATGGAAAAGAGAGTGATACCGAAAACGAAACAAGCGACATCGCATGCTAGATGTGAAACGAATCACCGCATAATAGCCGACGAATAGTTTCATTTATCTATTTGTCGTCCTTGCAATCCCACCGATTCTCGTTGTTTCTATCTCTCTCGTCTCAAAGCTCTGATTTTTCTACATCGTATTTGGTTATTGCATTTTACAATCTATGCTCTCTTTCTGCCATTATCGACATCGCCATCCGACTGCATATTATCTATTATTCGCTATATTTACTGGCGGTACTTGGTGAAGCTAGTTTACGAAACGATATTGACTGCAGCACAATAGAGCGTTATTACTGTAATAACGTTACTGTTGGTCAACTAATACGATAATAGTGATATTACTATTTCGCGTATACATTCTTGCAGTTGAAAGCTGCATCTAAAGCATCCAATAGTCCATAAGTAATCTATTTCATGAATATAAATTACGTTCATTTAATGAATATTATTGCAATAATATTTGATAATATTTGATAAGATTTTATAAGTATGAAAAATAATGTAGTGGTTTTTAATTGTCAACATTTAATTTTTTTCTATACATACATATAAGTTAATTCTTTGTAGTTTTATGCTGAGGTAGATATAGAGCTTTGTATCACGTTTTCAAAATTCGAAGTAGAATTATAATTAACAAGGTATACTTTTGGAATTTTTGTGAAATTATTGGAATAACAAAAACATTAATTTATTATTTTATATTACACTGAGAACACCAGTTTGAAATGAAAATAAAATATTTAATATTAATTCATTTATTGAAATTAATTTGAAAAGGTCATTGACTGAGTGTTTAATTAATAACGAAATTATAATATTGTAGTAAATATTGTGTAGGATTGATTAATTAAATAAACGGATATAATTTGAGATGATATGCAGGAATGGGGATTCCGTTTTATTGTTGGATAAACTACTACGAATCTTAATGTAAATCGAGATAAAACAATGCAACCGGAGGAAATAGCGTGTCTAGGAAAGCGTACTTTAGGGACAAAGAGCTTTTCTTTCCGCGATTTCGATTGACCTTTCAGTACTATAATGTATATCCTTGTTTGACGGAGCGTATACTGGGTCTCCAAATAAAATGGGCAGTTTTTTCTTTTGGCATTATAATCTAAACCATAAAAAATCCATCAATTCTTAATAAAGCATAGAATAAAGTTTTTTCTTTATATTAAATTTATAACAATATAAATAGAACAAAGGAAATGTTCTAATAAGGCTAAGATACATTTGTGCGGGAAGATATATATGTTGACATAAAATTGTAAAAATTTTTACAAAAGCATTTTTATGATAATTAATATAGGAATTTATTCAATATATGATTATTTATATCATTATTAAATATATGATTTTGATTAATTGCAATGAAATTTCAAATTGTAAAATATGTTCTTCAATTAATTCGATTACTTGAAATTATTAAATTTACATGAAATTAAGAGGAATTTCCAAGTAATTTTACAGTCGTTATTTTTGAAGTGATAATATTTTAAATATTCTTTCAAGGGGTACGAATTCATTTCAACGCTTATAAGAGAGTCACAGGTGTAATATTCGCTATTAATACGTTTAGAATGGTGTAGAATCCTTGTTCCGTTTCTCTACTTTAAATATTGTAATACCTTCGATATTGCTCTGTAAATGGATACTACCTTCCTTTCTGCTTGGTGAATTTCATGTCGTTACTGAAAACTAGGAAGCGGAACAAGACCCTTCGGTAATCTATTTTTCGGACATGTCAGAGGATAAGAGTACATCGGAAACGAGGAGAGAGAGAGAGAGAGAGAGAGAGAGAGAGAGAGAAACTAAGGAACACGACAAAAAGGAATAAAGAGATCAGTATTGGCTTTCAAAAACGGACCTTGTAGAACATTACAACAAAAAAACCTGTCATTGTATTATTATGACAACTTTATATCCATGTTGTTCGATTTCTTTTTCGCATAAATTTTTCGCGCGTTTAGTTTGACACATTTCACAGTATGTTCCTCTATCTCTCCTCTATGTATCTGATGTTTTTATTTGATTTATGAGAAATATATAAATCTAATTTTTCCGGTAATACTCTTTTATAAAACAGATAAATATTTATATATCAAAGTTATTTCTTCATATATAATACATTTTATCTGTTTTAAATTAAAGAATATTCCTGACAAATTATCTGTATAATTCCATAAAAGTTTGGGAGTTTATAACGTTGATAATATCAATTTATTTCCAAAGTTCGCGAGGTGCGTGTTGTAGGAAGATTTTAGGATGCATTAAACATTTTCATTCATGCAAGTTTTAAAGATTGGGTCAGAGATACGTTTCAACTTTCCCGGAGTACGGAATATTGCTGGAGGAGTATAATTACGCAAGCTAATTGCATATAATAGTATCTTTCGTAGCCCCTGATTACTGACTAGCTCGTATCAATTCCGTTAGAAATTAGTATAAGAAAATATTTATTTTTTCCATAATAAAAAGGGTTATAAAAGTAGAAATTATATACATCGATTGTGAATGAAATTAAAATCTTGCTTGTAATAAAAATCTTATATAGTTATATTTATATAAATCTTAAAGATTAAAAGATATAGAGAATAATGTTTTAACAGAGCACAGTGTTTATAGTGCACCACCTGACAGTTCAGAAGTAAGTTGCAAAAGATTGTTCATACGTGTTTTCTTACAAACCTATGTGAGAATTCTGCGAGTAGGTAGATCTCAGCATTGATAGCCAAAGTTGTTAAACTTTTTACTCTTCTACCGGTATAGATACTTTTGGATTTGAGTTTAAATTTGAGAGGTTCTTGATTGTGTTTGCACTTTGGATGCTTCGGTAATCGCCGACGTGGAAAGTGCGTGGTAATTTTACGTTCGCTTTGCGCGTGCAAGACTCGCGAAAGGGTTACATGTAATTCACACAAAATAGTCTACCGCCTTATCTGTTGGGCCAAGAGAATTCCATTTAAATTTGATTTACGATATTAAACAGGCTGAGGGATTTATCTAAGAGATGGCCCCATAAAAGAAACGCACCATAAAAGAAAGCGCTCTTCAGTGAAAACGCTCTTCAGCGCCAGTAGAATGTGAGCAATTGCGAATATATATTTTTAAGCAATATTATTGCGAAAGGAAGTAAAATTAAATTCAAAGGATCCTTATTAGAATGAATGACATAATTAGATATTTATAGCTGTTTTGAAATAATTAAATTTGTTATTTAAAATTGATTTTTTTCCAAATGTTGTGATAAAATATTTAAATATAATAATAAATATTAAATATTTAAATATAATAATAAATATTAAATATTTAATAATAAATATTAAATATTTATATTTTTTATTTTAGATATTTTTTTATTCTTTTGTTATATTTTTTAGTTAGTGTATATATGAAATATATACAGCTTATGGTATATACTTGTACTAAGCAGTTCTCGTAGATTATTTTGTTTGAAATTATGCGGCTTCATTATATACAAGAACCTTAATGAACTATTTCAGATGAGAGCTCGTTTTGTTAATGAACAGGAATACATTAAGACGATCATGAAGATGATAAATCATAATTTATATGTACACAAAATTATTTCAAAGAATTCATAACAGTTTACTCATGAATACCTAATTTATGAGGAGTTATAACGGCAATTTCTGTCAGCGTATCATTTTTTTACTGTAATAAACTAGATATTTATTAAATCATAACTGATTCTAGATATTCATTCAGATTTTTTTCCTTGCAATTCATAGAATTCTGTGAATTGCAAGGAAAAATCTGGAATGAATAAAATACGTACGCATCCGCATGTGTGTATATGGATTTAATTATTATAACATCTAACATTTTTCGGAAATACGGAATTTTTAAATAGCTTTTTCGTTGTGCATTTGGAAAAACAAAATAAAAGGGAATAAAAATGAGGTGATACATAGAACTAGAGTGCAGGGACGTAATAAAGGTTTTACTATTCGCGCAGTATTCAACGTGCTAGAAAAGTAACGTATAGTAAAGTAACAATACTATAAAAGTCCAACGGTACGAAAAAGAATTACTATACGTATGAATATAGTTGCACTTTATCATTATATATATCAAAAAATTGATGCGAAGAATAATTGTTGTCTGGAAAGTTCGTGCCGATGTTGAAGGAAAATTAAAACGCAGAAAATTTAAATTTTAGTATACATTTATTAAATTATATAAGTTAGTTGGCATGAACTTTCCGGACAATCCAATATATGTATAAATATATATAAAATATTATATGCTCTCTTTTATTAGTTCCTTTATGAATATTATGTTTTGTCAAGAACATAGGTTTCTACGTTACTAACTTTCTTGCCAAGCACGAAGTTTCTTACTTATTGCACATCTCGTGCACAAAGTTTACTTGTTAATAGATTCTATTTATCAAATGTTTTGAAGTGTTTCTTAAGCGTCGATGAAAGTTTGATAATGAAATATATTTATTATTTTGTAATTCTGACAAACCGTGAGGATGACGTTAATGCAAGAATTTCATAAAAAAGAATATTTTTATGTTTTTTTACGTGAGTCATAATAAAATCGTGGTATCTCGTATTCGATTTTTTGGGGCTTCTGCTATTTTGATTTTCGTACGAATGAAATTTTATCTGAATTTATCTGATCGCGAAGGGGGGTCACGGAGTTAACGAGACATGAAACTTGAATCTTAGAGTATCGTACCTGGCATCGTATCATTCCTCTTCGACAAATATGGGCAATCCTTGATTGATTCGATGCCTTTTGGAATCCAGAAAATACGTTTAGCTTTTCTATGAAAGTTTCGGCAGCGCGGCTTGAAAGCAAAAAAATTGCCTTGGAATTAAGCCATTGGTGTTCTGTGTATCAAGAGGAGGTGTTATGTTACAGTCAAAATTCAATTAATCTTTTTTATCTATTTACTTTTTTAAAACTATTTTTGCGTTTCTTTATTTTTGTCATTGTATAATAAAAAGTGATATCTTTAGTTTATGATTATACACATACAAATTACATTTTATATATATATAAATTTTATATATTAGGTATGGGAAAAAGTTTGTGGCATTTTTCCGGTTAGATGGCATTAAAAAAACGCCACGAACTTTTTCCTACACCTAATATGATTAAGCATATATAAAATAGTTAAATGTAAACTGCAAGATAATTTGTGCGTAAAATATAATTCCAGATCCTTGTACGTCATTTCTGACAAATAGGTATAAATTATACTTGCGTTATCGCGTAATTCGTATACATGTACTATTTATCAAGATAAGTGATGTTTAGACAAAATTAGATATGTCCGGCACACATCTAAATTAGGCCATTGAGCTAATTTCTATGCTTGGATATATTCATTTGCTCTATTTGAATTACGAACTTAAAATACATCATTAATCATTATTTATTTACGTTATTAAATGCATAAAAGAATAAAAATTGAATTAATTCCGATAGCATTAGCGCGAAGTTTTCACGCTATTAAATTTTCTTCTTATTCTTTTTTTGTCGTGGCAATCATTTACGTACATTAAAAATTGATTTTTTTTATCACGTGTAAAGGATCCCGAGCTTTATCAAGAAAAACATTGCGTTAAAATAAAGCGCTTATATTGTAACAGCACAGCAAAAAGTTGAAACAAGAGACGTTATTTTTCCCCTTTTTTTCTTTTGTTTCTTAAAATCTATTTTGTTTTCATTTCGCCAGAATCCTCTTGTCTTTTTTGTTGATAGGAATCGTTCGTGCGACAAGTTACCATACGTTGCAAAGTAAATTGAATTATCTATTGACACACCACTTTGTTTCGGGCCACTAATTTCCATCACGAGGGTGACCCTCCAGATTAGATTCCATTTTTTTAAAAGGAATTCAACTCTTATCTAGATAGGAATTTAGTTCCTATCTAGACGGGATTTCTACCACCTGCCAGTCTTTTATAAACGATCGCCATTAAACGGCTCCAATATCGTGTATAACGGATCATAAAAAATGTAAGAAATGACGCACTGAATATTATTTTGCTGGAATTATCTACTTTAATTAAACGTAATGGTGTCATTATAATGACACCAGGTAATAGGCAATTCCCTCTTGCAAAGAGCAGGCTATCTAACAAAACGTAAAAAAAAGAAAACGATTTATATGAAAAATCTCTATCTACGATATATTTAATATATTACTCGCACGTGTTATAATCTGCGATATCTACATTACGTGACTCGACATTCTCGTATACATTCTTAGAAAAATATTAGCGAAATAAAATTGACAAATGCATTGCCGTGCA
>Ga0157364_1007041_pt1 | contig 11617 bp, 6 predicted proteins | sample AttsexASBM2_FD_111476 | JGI IMG/M metagenome (GOLD analysis project Ga0157364, IMG submission 111476) | Fungus gardens microbial communities from leaf cutter ant in Ribeirão Preto, State of São Paulo, Brazil - Atta sexdens ASBM2 | ecosystem: Host-associated > Fungi > Mycelium > Unclassified ...
CGTTTTTAATGGGTTTGCATTCCGATTGGATTGGATTAATGACATCACATGCTCTTATATTATATTAGTTGATGTTACATGCTCTACCAATAGCAGAGCATATCATTAATCCAATATCATTAATCCAACCTAGGTCGGTGCAAACCCAATTAGGCTGAAAATGCTATATTAATAGTATCTTGTCGCCCTTGTCGGTGATAAATATCATATTAATTATGGCATTAATCGTATATTGTTAAAAAAGCAGCAGCCAAATATATATATGTTAACGAATTTATTGTTAACATATTTACTGTTTTTCCTCTTTACATTTTAATATGTGAGTCATACATAATTTATTAAATTTTTTAATTTCAGAAGATTCAGCCCCGCAACTAGAATTTCTCGCTCTCTATTATAGCTTTAAGAAGACATTTGTTAGCGCAGCTGCATAATTCGTTATGAGCGAACATGAGCGAACAATGCGTGTAGATTCGCACGTGATTCGAAGCCGCAATGGCGCGGCTACGTGTGTTCGTCGATGATATATGTAATTATATTATAGATAATATTGACGCGCTGTTGTTGAGAGATTTATCGAGCATTGTGCGCGCGCCGTATATACGTCTCGATAAAAAGCTTTTTGGAGCACAGACCACGTAATTGTAGCTTATAAGAGTTACTATTTACGTGCACGCGAGCGCATGCAATAAGCAATAATCGCGAGTGCACGTCGACCGAGATATTTATTGTTGCCCACGGGGACGAGCGCGCGAAAGATGCGTGCAGAATAATATCCATAGGAATTAAATACAGATTAAGAGCAATAAAGCGGAAATCTCGGGGCATATTTTACAGATCGTCAGTTCTTACTCGCTCCCGGAAGAAGATTATTTGTTAAAGTGAAAAATGCAGAATGAAAATACAGGAGTAGATACAAGTATTGATCTAGGCCATGAAGATTTTGCATTCGTAATATATATTCGTGATCCTGCAATTATTTCTACGTCGCGTGGCGGACGGTCGTGTTGAGAATCACTTGATGGAGTCGCCGAAGGTATTGCGGCAGCCTTCTCCTTTTCACGATCGGCAAGGAAATAAGAATAGAGAAACTGAAAGGCGAGCGACGATCGAGTTGTTAGTTGAAGGAGCAATCGATTAGAGTTACGAGCTCTTAACGAGCATCTGGTCGCATCACGACAAGATGTGCGAGAAGTTGTAATAATCGCCGGGACGGCGCAATTACGACACTCTTTTTGCAGATATGTGACCGCGTGTAGATGCTCTGATGCTGACGATTAACCTTGAACTATAATTCTTTATGATCCTCATTTATGATCATCATTTATTTTGCCCTAATCGTTACTAGTATCGCTTCGTTTGTGTGACGTTTTTACGGCTAAGTGCGTTTTTACGTGACTAATCGAATGTTGTTGATCACGAGACGCAAAGTGGCAAAACTCCATCTGCCTCCTTCCTTCGTCGTAATTTTGCGCAATGATTGTATCTACCTAATGACGTATATACGATCATCTCTGACAATTATTAGACCCTCGCGGCGCGGAAATTGTTGTCGTTGAAAAATACACGTGCGCCTGCGAACTCGTATGTGCAATTCTATTTAAGGATATGTTACAAAGTGAAAAAATACATTTCCAATTTCATTTACTTTTTGCAGGGACTTTATATCTCTAATAAATTCTAAAGATAACTGTATTCAATATGATCTATCTAAGCATTGCGATTTTCGCCAAATCTAACATTTAAAACTTGTAATCAGATTCTCAAAATAAGAAACATTTTTGAACATTAATTGAAACATTTTCAACATGCAGTGAAAACAAACTCCATGTAACTACTATAAACAAGTAGGCCATATTGAGTATAAATCTTATATTGCTTTTGTAGAAGACAATTTTGCTGTATCAGCAAAGCAGAGATATCCAAAGAGATATATATCTATATACAATTAAGAGAAATTTCACGGTGCATGCATTTGTGGAAACGAGAAAGCGTAGATCGCTTTCGAAGAACGAAAGTCGTACAGGTTGCATTGGAAAAATTTCCTGCCTCCGCATCGCAAGGATTCATTCACGCACTACCTCGCACACGCCTACGCACGCACGTGCCTCGCGGGAGCCCGAGAAAGCGTAATGGCAACGGCAATAGCAACGGGGGAGGATGACAAGAATAACACCCCCACGTCCACCTCCACGTTCGCAAGGACAGCGATCGAGTCCTGCCGCACGTAGTACATTACGTATTGTGTGCTTACAGTTTATAGGATGATGCGCGGCTGTGCAACGATCTCATTCGACCCGTCCCCCTCCCCTCTCTCACCCCGGCCACCCCCTGCAGTTAACTCAAATTGCATTATGGCAGGACTGGTTGCGTTCTGGATACCGATTGGGGTAGATGTGCATCTCTGGAGGGTTAGATATACGCAGGACAGATATACGCACTATGTGTGCACTCCACAAACACGAGGCGTGTTGCTGCGTCTTATGCGCGTGTACGTGTGTCACGCACGCTGACCCAGCGATGGATCGGGACTATTTGTTTAATAGGGATTATTGTGTCGGTCGACGGGGATGATAGAGATGCGAATTGAAATCAAATGACACGTGACACCCCTCACCAATGACGACCTCTTTGTGCCGTGATGCACAACGCGTACGTTGGCTTGTATAAACGTTATTGACCTTGTTACCGTTGCTCAGAGCACATCCACGTAATTCGATAGCTCGGTTAAATCGCACCGATCGCACTCATGCGTTTCTTGCGGATCCAGGAGTAAACACCGTTTAATTAATTGTATTGCTTGAATCGAGATATCGACCGTGATATGATGACGAAATAAATACAGTGTAATATAAGATACATCGATTAAATTACATAAATTCTGGAAATATAAAAATTCAATTTGAGCGCATCGCGATATACGATCGGTTTTCGCAGTGAAATTAAATTACGTTAAAATTTAACGTCCGGATCGTGGAGATAGTCTTACAAATTACAAGCAGGACAAGTGTGCTCATAAGGCGCGGCCAACTTTATGATTATTTCAAATCGGCTCCTTAACTCACTACCTCTCTACACATATGGTCAAGAAAATGAGTGCATTTTACCGACCTGGATTTATAGCAGGCTTCACATTCGCGGATCCGTTATGTTGTAATTGGTCGGCCGTACAATTACCGGAACGGGCGCGATTACTTCGCTCCTTCGGTTTAGTGACGTTAAATACAGGTGAGGGGTGTTGTAACGTTACGGAATTGCTGGTACGCGCGTCGTTACAAGCTCGCAATTATCTACCGTCGCTCGGACTAGCGCGGCGCAGCGGCGTCCGTCGTCGATGTGATCGTTGCGAGTTTTTCAGCGCGTTAAATTGCTTTATTATGTAATAGAAAAGGTCGTACGAAAAGCCGATCGCACAAAATATGGGAGGGAACTATTCGCGAGCTCAAGAGAGCAAATTTCCATCGGGTTCCTTGATTGTTGCAACATTGTTCCTTTAAATTAACTATTCCGCTACCGAGACGGATAACGAGATTGCTTTAGCCTATCCTTATTGTTGGTCGTATACATTTTCGAAAACATCATTAATTCAACTTCAATATAAAGCTGACGTGACGCAGCTATTTTAGTATTATAAGCTAATGGAATTTTTCTGCGAGTCTTATAAATATTTGTATTATGTCGAAACTACATATCTTGTCTGTTTGTATTTTCGGCAACAGAATTCCAAAGTAGAAAGAAAAATAAGAATCTTTTTAATGAGAATGAAGTTGATGATAAAGCTGATGTAAAGCTCTCTTCGCGTTGCAATAACATTAGACGTTAATTTAGACAAGAATCATTTAATAAATTAATTAAGAGAGATCAAGGCGTGCACCATGAACGAGACGAGAGATAATCCAATAAATTATTCGGCAACGTTTCGTCATAATTATATCATTTATTTCAAATGAGAGAGACGATAAAAACCTCGATCTTCTTTTTTTCTCAATCGTTGCGATTTCAGATTTTTATCTCATAATTTATCGATGAGAAACCATTGCGACTTATGTAATTAGCGGCGATAAAGACGGCACAGGCTTGACAAAAAATTAAATAAGTCACGGTTGTTTAGAACGTACTATAATGAACGCCGCTAATGAGAAGATTAACAAGTTATTTGATATAGACATATCGACAATAATTAAACTCTTATATGTTCCATAATTCGAAAATAAAATTATGTTATACAAATTTAGAGAAACGATAAATCTTATTAACGATTATAACCTAAGGTAAGTTTTGCTAACGGTTATAACCCAATGCAAAAAAAAATTGTTAAAATGTTCAATAAGGCAGAAATGTATATCTTTTATCGTCGCTCGTAAAGGCACGATCGAATGAAATGGTCCCGAAGTAACAAGGCATTCCTGCCGAAAGAAACGGTAGCACAAATGTAGATATTTCCTAAAGCGCGATCACGATGCGGCATTCGCCGTTCGATCGTACAGAGGCGAGAATCCGTCTTTTGAGAAGTAGCAACTGCTATTTCTCCGCTAGGAAGCTACGAGCCAAAGAGGAAGAGCAGCAGCGTGGGATGAAGAAGGAGCGAGAGACAGAGGAAGAAAGAGGAGGTTGGTGGCGAGCAAATGGAAGTCGGTGAATCACGAAACAAGCGGTATGTAAATCCGCGTAACGGGGCCGTTTATTCGTCCCATAAAAAGGCCAATAAAATCTTCTTTCGCAGTGGAAGATATACTTTCGGGCCCTCCTCTATGCCCACCCCCCGCTTCCGTTCGCCACCCCTCAGCTCCTTCTTACCCCCGGAAAAATGACAGAGAATAAATCGCCGTTGGGATAAAGAATGCGAAATGTAGCCAGGGATGGAAAAGGGAGAGGACGCCATCCTCTTCGCTATTCGCTTTCCAAGTTATTCGCCCTCCAGACGACGGATTTTCAGAAGCCGAGAGAAATCGTTCTACATATTGCTCGGAATTGATCTCGCGTTTTTCTCGCTCACGCACGAACGTGATTCTTTTTTCGTTGGGGTAGCAAGCTACGCGACATACCTCATTCGCCATTCCGTGTCAGTGAAAGAGGGTGACGAATGAGTCGGGTGATTGTGGAAATTTCTGTGAAAAGCGGAAAAATGAACGTAAATGGGCTTCTTTAATTAGGCTTGCGCATCTCTCAACTGGTGATTTATTGCGACCGATCGAGATTTATGTGCCGAGATATATTTAGAAAGATATTTTAGACGACCGCAACTCTCGAATTAGCTTTCAGTTTTTAACCTAAACATGGAACGTTATCAGAAAATAGTAAAAAATAGAATTACAACCAGTTATAACCAATAATTATAAAAGTAAATCAATTCTATAAATCACACACAGAAAAAACATTTTGTATTTATGTTAAACTCAGTTTTGTTAAAACTTTTGTGTTCAATTTTTAACACATATCCGAATATTGATTTAATATAATGTGATTGTACTATTTAAACATTTTGTATTAAAATAATATTCAATATTTATGAGTATTAAAATAATACAATTTATGAGTAAGTGAACAATTAATATAAAAATAATATATTTTAAAATGTAAATATATATGATAAATGAATAAAATGTTTTGATTTATAACATATTGTAATGTTAATTTTACTGAAGAAATTTATTTATAAATTATGTTAAAATGTTACATCTTTTTGTGTTAATTTTTACAGTATTACTTTCTAACGTATTCATCTTGTATTAAATTAATTCATTAAACAATTTAGAGAGACTGTTTAAAACATATGAAATATGTTAAATTTTTTACACAAATTTTCCAATTGCAATATAAAAGTTTAAGAATTAAAACCCCACAATCAAATTATGGTACTCCAATTAGTTATGGCAATAAATTATGTGTAACTTTATATAAATATTTGTATTGTTATAAGAATTTTTTTATTAATTATTTAATTTTTTCAAATGTCTCTCGTGAGCTTCTATGCGTATTTTTCATGTAGGTCACTCGCTATATGTATAACAATTTGCAACAATTCTCAGGGATATACAGTAGCGATTTTCCCGCGATAAATGGACGTGAAAGGCAGCGAGGGACGAGTGGATAATCCAGCGGGTATCGCGTTTACATTGTAAACAACGTCTTGGTGTTGGAAAAATATTATTGTAACGGGGGTTGGCGGTTCCTCGTCTGAATCCTCGTGAAAGCGATACAGCAGTTTATATCCAAGCCAGGTGCCAACTTTCGGAGATAATGCTCAAGGCAATGAAGAAAGAAAATATAACGGGTAGCAGACAGCAGCGCGCGACTACCAACTATATAATCGACAACGTAATTACTACAAGTTGCTACATCAACGTATTTGTGTGATGCAGTAAAAACCATTTTGCTGTTACATAACGTTGGAACCAACGCAGTGATTAAGAGCATATGTAATAATTTATAAACCGCGCAATTAACTATCTTTATTATCTTTCCTTAACTCGCTTCTATACCAAGTGAGATTCGAGCAAATGATTCATCATTCAAGGAGTGAGAATATAATTAGCGTTTCTATTTTGTCTTCGTTTTCTTCGAACGAGAGAAAATCGATTTCGACGGCAGAGCAAGAACCAGCACGTGCTGTCGTTAACTCGAAGCAGATTCTCTCCAGATTTTTCTAAAATATAAATTCATTTTTCATTGATAAAAGATATATTTTCTGACACTTTTTCTTGCATTTTCTCTGGCCTTCAAAGCGCTTTTCTTCGTTTTCACAATTTTATCGTCTTTTTTGTCTCTTAAATTATTATCTTGAAAATTATTATAGGAATATTTCTTAATACACAGTCGTTTTAATAATTATTTAATATGTGTAATATTGTATAATTTTAAGTCTAGAACACACACCTTCTGAAAAATTCTGACAACATATAACATGAGTCTGAAAGACTCACTGTAACTTTGAGAATGCAACTTCGATTCAGATTAATATTTTTAGCTTTTTTTATTTCAAAATTTAAAGATTTAGAAATGTATAAGTTATAATTTGTAGGTGTATTTCTAAAAAAATCTTATATTGTTAAGTTATAAAAAAACTCTCCCTTTCTTTTTCTTCGTGTAATGGAGCAAGCAAAATTTCAATTGAAAGATCTATAGTATGTTCTAAAATTAATCAATACATTCAGTACCCTTCTTTGAACGTTCAGTGCTTTTGCATCTATTATAATTGGTATATTCTGTTAGATCTAAAAATATAGACAAAAAATATAGACAGGTAGAGCTCAACGCTAAGTGTTTAGTAAGCGGTTATATTATTGAACGCATCCAATTATTTTATACACGAAAAAGACTAATTAACATAGAAATTTAATTTTCCACTTATAACAAAAAATATAACAACTAGAAAAAATAAAATAATATCCATATTTTGGCATGAATGTTGCTACCATCAGAACTTAATCGAAATATATTCCGATAACGTGCGTGAAAAATAAATACGAACTTACGTGCGGTGCAATTAATATAAATCTTATGACCGCTGAGGCATGCGACAAATCCTCGCCATTAATTTCTTACGCGTATTATCGTGAGATAATATTGCGAGTTCGGAGCGAGATACGAAAATTACTCCTCGGCCGTGTATTCGGATACGGAGGATGCTGCAAGCACGCGGTGAAGTTGGAAGTTGCCCTGCTCTCTCGTTCTTTCTCGAAGTTACCCTTCTCACTCCTTATCGAGAACTGCTCGGGGCGAGCTAACGAAACCATCGTAAGCAGGCACTTCGACAAATTCATAAAGTACAGTTCATAAAACGTGTACTTAAGGCGCGACGGGGAACGAACGGGAGAGATGCGGAGCTCGTAACTCCGGCGTGTTAAGTTGAGCGGATAAAACGATGGCGCGTGCAGCGCGCGAATTTTCTCAACGGCGTTCTCGAACATCGAGACGTGGGCGTGGTCGGGTGCAATCATCGATATATTTTTGTCAAAGTGAAAAAGAGAAAATTTTCGCGATCTTCGGCTCGTTATTAAAATTAAGTAGACTCTGGAGAATCCGTTCTCAGAATTAACATTGATTAAAATTAAGCTCCGGATTCGTCCTCTCCTCGAATAATCGCGACAAAGTGTTATGTACGACCCCCTTTCCGAGCATCGCCTATAAAAAACGAGTAACATCACCGTAAGCAAGATCGTTCGTGCAGTTTTCTGCTTCAACGTGTGGTAATAATCGCAATAATCTCTATCTTTAACCGCGGTATTCTCTCTTCCAATACTCCGTGTTGGATGCCCCGAAGAGTCTGAACAACAGACACATTTATTGTTAGACAACAAAGGCGTGATTCATTAATCGCGCGTATAGCAAACGGCACGCGAACATAATGACAGACAATGGGGCGCATGCAACTCGCACGTATACGCCTCGTCGGAGGAGTCGATTGCGCTGTAAAATTCGCGGTTGCATCTCCGCGTAACAGGATCTGCGACGATGGATGCGACGCATGCACGAGATGCGGCGTTCGTTTCTGGGAACTTCGAGTAACAAAGTAACAATAATCGTCCATAGGAAATTCTCTCTCTCTCTCTCTCTCTCTCTCTCTCTCTCTCTCTCTCGCTCTTCTTTGTGAAGAAACGATATTAATTACGATATTAATAATTTCGCCTTTCTCACAGTCGGAAGAGGCCCTAGCAATATTCGTCACCGGCGTGCACTGGGGCCCCGGGGGCCCAAAAACATTTATACGGCACTCTCGCCACCAGGGCGTAAGCGAGAGAGATCGAGAATGTGTTAAAACGCATTCTAATGCGTGAATGCATGCGTGCTGGTCCGCGTGAGCGTGTGCATGATGCTTTAACAAGGGTCTGACAGGCTCGTTGCCGTTGTTATTTATCGGTTATGTCGGCGCATCTCCCATCTCGACGAGAGAAGCCTCCACTATCCTCTCCTCCTGCACTCCCTGTTTTCTCCGTCTTTCTCCCCTGCGTTCTGCAGTCTGCACCCCGATTCGCTCTTTCTTTCCATCTCTTCGTCTGCTGCACTCACCCCTCGCGCAGACTCGCGCGTGTAAAAGTCGTACGCTCGTATGCGCTGTGCATACCGCAACAGCGTAGTCGAGCGAGCTTCTACGCAAGGATTGGCTCCGTCGATGGTGGTTAACACGAGATGAGCAATGAGAACATAATTGGACCTACCGTAAAGATTTTACGCCACGAATATCTGTATTTGCACGGGGGGTAAATTGAAGTCGTTGCCATTACCAGCAATTTCATCAGATGTTGATAAGAGTCTTTTTTTATGAAAAGATTTATTATATATTGTGTTTGGTAAATGCATCGCATTGCATCGTATTTATAGTATATAGTATATAATTATATGTCTTTTCTCCCGTAAAAGTTTTTTTCTTAAAAAAAGATTAATTTTATAATTCTTTGTAATTATAATCAAGAAGCTTTATCTTTCGTTGTTTTTAAAACATTTAATGAGATGACAATCATTGATAAAAATAGTTTTCATTAAAAATTATCTTAAGATCGAGACTTTTCTGTTACAATACATTGAAAAAAAATTATGTTTTATATATATATATATATATATATATATATATATATATATTAACAGTATTATTTTAATTGAAAATAAATTTTGTTAATTTAATAATAAAACAAATAAAATTGTATTGAAGAACATGATATTTTATTAATAATAATATTATTGAATTATAATATAATATCATAATAAAATTATTTTTAATAAAAATAATACTGTCAATTATCATTTTTTCCAATATACTTTGTATATTCTAGAAATGAATGTACACGTTCCTTGCGTTGTTACGCCATTGGCAACTATAACATAGCTTATGGAGACGACGATGGTGGACGAAGCGCGTTTCTGCGGTGTAGATCGTTGTACACCACATTAGAGCACGTATAGAGAAGGGTAGTTGGGGAGAAATGGGGACGAACTGTTAGTAACAAGCTCGTGTTAAAAACATAACCACTTACTTGAATGGGGTTAGAGTTTATTTATCACGTGCTTCCCTCCCTCGCGCCCCATCCTTGGGAATAATTCGTCCGACGTATAGCTGCATGTCCAGAGAAGCTTAGATTATCGTCAGAAAAGCCGCCGCGACGATCGTCAAAACGTTCTCTCCGCCCACTGAGTGATTTCGGCACTTAGTACTAGCAACGATATTGGAGAATGACGGAATTATGACTTCCAGTTGGTCCCTCGGACGGCATAACGCTAATTTCGAAACTGCTCAGTCATAGATATGTCTGGTTTATTTTAGGAAGTTATTTCAGAGTAATAGTTATCAGATGATCTCTGTGTAGTATAATCTATTATAAAATAATTAATATAATATTTTTTGTAATCCTCTAGATCGAAAATTCACAAAGAGAAGAAAAAGTAGAGAAAGAAAAAAATAATTATATTTCCCATGTCTTTTAATTTTGAAATAATTTTGAAATAATTAAAGAATTAATTGTTCAAAATAGAAATGAAGATTTATTCTTCATTTAAAAAATTTGTTAATGATGATTCTTAATTTCTACTTATAATAAAAAATTTAATAAAAATTATTGCTTTAACCTATTCTTCTTTTTTTTAACTTTTCAGAGGTTTGGAATACAACTGTAATAAATTCATGTAGATCTAATAAAAGATCTAATATTTCTTGCAAATAAAGTTTAACTTTCTACACAATTCGGCAACAATCATTGTCAAATCACAGCTGCGTAAAAGGATGAAAAAAAAGCGGTTAACGCTGGCTGGACGGATTTATCAGGGTGTATCCCGCGAGAGATGTCTCGACAGCGCGTTGACCGAGCGCTCCCGCGGGAATGCGGCCGCTCATACATGCGAATTGGGAAAATTTTCACGCTGGAAACGCGAATTGTAACAACAGCAATCACCGACCGTGGCTGTGGGAGGAAGAGGCTCGTTACGGTTTTAATCGTTTCATCAAGTTGTTGTTATCGCGCCGAATGGCCGGCCATTTTACGGACGATCGACCGACGGTGGAGAGCAACTTGTTTTGTCCCCCGTGCGTTTTCAGGCCGATTCGCTTAATCGTGGAATATGCTCGGCGATATTCCACGAGGGAAAGTTGAATGGCAAAGAAGCTACGAAGAATCGTAATAATTGTAGTAGACATTTTTTTTACGATCACAAGTTCAATATTTTTACGTACAAATTGTAATTAACCCAGTAAACACTAAGTTACATTAATGTATCTGTTAATTAGTTGTAATTTCCCACTTAACAATATAACTAATATAAAACGTGTGTTACATTACAGAATACTACAGTTTTATTATTGAATAGAAATTAAATTACAACTAATAGAAATTAAATTACAAATATGTTATATATAATTTTATGTTTGCTGCAATGAAATGTAAGTGCTTTCTGAAAAAATTTCTGATAAAAGCGATTTCGAAATTACGTGGGTAGTTTAAATATAAATGAGACATTTTTTTTGTGAATATAAATTAATATTGGTAGACATACTTATCAGTACACTCATACTCAGTATGAGTGTCTGTTTACGCTATGTAGTTGTAAAAATTTTAATGCATTTTTGTTTGCAAAAATACTTGAACATATGAAACTTGATATTAATGAATAACACATTTGCACAATGATA
>Ga0157364_1007042_pt1 | contig 11616 bp, 5 predicted proteins | sample AttsexASBM2_FD_111476 | JGI IMG/M metagenome (GOLD analysis project Ga0157364, IMG submission 111476) | Fungus gardens microbial communities from leaf cutter ant in Ribeirão Preto, State of São Paulo, Brazil - Atta sexdens ASBM2 | ecosystem: Host-associated > Fungi > Mycelium > Unclassified ...
ACAGGTATTTCTAGAACATGGAAAAGTAGATGAGCAGATGAGTGTGGATGTGGGAAAGAGTTACAGAATACAGGAAAACATGGAAGAGAAAGAGTTCAGAAGAGCCAGTTCTCTTACACTGACTATATTTACTTTCTAATTTATGTTGACTATTTTTATTAATAGTAATGGCTAACTTCATTGCTGTTACAACTTAAGACTTAGTGATTAGTTAAAAGAAGAACCTTGTATAGGGTTTATACAAGAGAATTTAATGGAGTTCCAGTTATGAAGTGTCCATCTTATATACACTTGGCTAATAGTCTATGCTACACTAAACCTAGCCTACTCTAAAGAACATGTAGTATAATATTATTATTCTAGAACTTTCCATGATGTTCTATGTTTTATGTAATTGTATGACCAATGTGTAACACTATGCTAAACTCTAATCCTAATTCTAAAAAATAAAATAAATGAAAAGAAAAAGAAAGTGAGAAATTAAAATGAAAATAAATAGAGTCTACTATCTTAAACTCTGACAATTACTACTTTTCCTAAGCTCACTAGTTCTGTTGACTATTTCTTTTAGGAAATATATGTTAAATTAGTTTTTACTCTCATTATCTACTCTAGCACTATCTTTACTGCTGAAGATATGCTGAATGCTTTGATACTTCTTCAGACTACTGATATGAATAAGATATCTAGGAGAAACTTTTTAAACTCTCAAGTTTTGACTACTCTTAATTCTACTTTGCTGGATAATCTATTAATACATAGTCAGCCTAATACTGAGGCTCTTTGGACTTACTTGCAGACTCTTATAAAGATGTCTAGTTCAGTGTCAGTTTTTGCTGACAACTATCAGAGAACAATTACTTTTCAAATCTCTGGTGATTGGAATCTTGCTTTCCAGATTGCTGAGCTTGATTTCCTCTATATGAGCTTCATAGAAACAATTGTAATATTTCCTCTACTCTAAAAGTAATAACTCTCTTGTCTTCAATTCTCTATTCATGAGATTCTATTTCTGCCTCTTATTTTACTTTTCATATGTATATCTCTAATCTTACTTAAGATGTTGTATGTTCTGCTATCCAGGTAGAATTTTCTAAATGAACCAATACTGCCAATGTTGCCTGCTACTTTGGTGTTTCATATAGAAACAAACCATCTCAGTAGAAAAAAGAATAACTGAAGCAAAAAAACAGTAAATCTCATTAAGTAGATGAAACTGGAGACCAGGATGATAATAGCAGTAACATCTATCAGATAGATAGCATCATTACTTTTGTGAGTATAGCTGTTATTTCTTTACCAATTCACACTCTCCCTTTTAAGCCTTCAGTTAAAGTTTCTTAACTTGCTAATCACTCTCTCACAGTATGTGTTTCTCAAAGTGGTCCCATTTTATGACCTAAGATACAGGCAAAAGTATGAGTGCTGAAATTCTACAAGAAGTGTTCTGGAAAGAAGTTTTCTAACCTGTCTGTTGAGATCTTAACCTCTAGAATCATAGAACTGCCTACTAAGGATTCCTCTCTTATGAAGATTGATCCACTTATAATAGCCACTTTTAAGAAGTAGACAGATGATAACAATTATATGGTTTTTCATGGAGTGATAATGGATATAAATCCAGTTATATGTGTCTCTTTCCTTATAGATTCACTAAATTTCTAGGCTCAGTCTATCCAATTTATACAAAACTTCTTTAAATATGATAACAAAATTTCCCACATCAATATAATGACTGCAGTAATATAATGACTGCAATAAAGAACTTTGTGTTATGGAACACTTTGAACATGAATAATTTTTATTTTCTTTTTCTTTTATTTTCTGACTTTATAGGAATTTTGTTTTCTTTTTCTTTTGGATGATGAAGAGGCATGTGATACTGCAGTCACATGACATGTCACATGATGTGATGTCATAGGCCTAGAAGATGGTGGAAGGATCTAGAAGATGACATCAGGGCACATGTATACAATATGGCAACCTTGAGGTGAACATGAGGAAGGAGCATGGACATAAGGGTAGGGTTAATTATTAGTAGCATAGACCATGAGAACTTTGTATATATAGGACTCTAATTAAGCAGAGACTCCTTGTCAAGTTCTCTTGTAATTTTCCCCACTTAATTGCCTACTGAGAGCTTTACTCGCTTGTGTAGCTGTTGGACTTTGTGTCTAGTGGTTGCCACAACACTTTGTAGTTTTAAGAAGAATTGACTATGTATTTATAGTTCCAAGTCTGAATATATTCATTCTACCTGACTTGTTTATTGCTGTGAATCTCTCTAAATGTGAAAAAACACTATGTTTTTTGTATAAGAGTAAGAAGGTATTTAATGGCAGCTTTTACAAAGATAAATGGTTCTTAGATTCTAGTACCTCTACCTACTTTATTCTATTTGAGTCTGATTTTGTTAATATAACTCTGGGTAATTATGGTCAAGTAGAGACTTTGATAGTCCGTTGTTACATTCTGCTCTGACTACACCTGTTCCAATCCATAGGTAATACCTTTTCTCTCATCTACACACTCTGACCTTTTCTAGTATGAATTATACCTTTATATTTTCCCTCAGATGTTCTTGCTAGACTCTTGCCAACTTCATAGATCTCTATTCCTGATATCTAAGAATTACTAGTAAACTGGGATAACTTGCTTAATAGTTTTTATTTCAGATAACTACCCTAGGTAGCATAATTAGTATATAATCTAGTAGTTTATATTATGACCTTAGGCTTGGCTCAGGTTGCAACTTGGGCAAAGGTTTGAGTAAGAGATAGGATGAGGTTCAATTGGTAAAACATAAGAATACAGTAGAATATCTATGCTATATATACTATTGAGCCATGAGGAATATACCAGTTGTATATAAGGAAAGTAAGTTATAAAACATGAGAATCAAGCAAGGCTATTGCACTTACTACATGAGGCACTAACTGAGACAATTGCAGCATAGCTGATCATGTTATCATTATCCTTGACCCTAGTCCATGCTATAACTAAAAGACATTGATTGTAACAGTTTATACTATACTAGCTTATCCTGAAAATTGACTAAAACCAATACTCTCTTCTAGTGTTGGCAATGACATACCTTACTACCTTCTAGTGGTTTTCACCTACTAAGTTCCTCAAGTCCAATTCCAAAATATGTAACTAGTATAACTAGTAGAGGTGCAGCATACAAGCTAAAGTTAAAAATCATTTTGACCTATCTTCCATATTCTCACATAATGTGCTATTAACATATTTAGACCTCTGAAATGTCTTACCAGATCTCAGATAACAAGATATAAACTATATCTAACATCTCTTTTTTTAAATCAAAGATTTCATGTTTAATCAGGATAATATTAGAAACAACTATAAATAATGGTGCTTTTGAGTTCATAGTTACTGTGTTAAAGCTATGGCTAGTATACTATATCTCTGGTATGTAGATATATCTTCTCTTTACTAAACAAATTCTTAAGCCTGAATTGAGAATAAAAGGTAATAAAAGCAATTCTACTTTCAATAATAAGTTTAGTGATACTGTTCTATTAGCTTGTTAAATGTGGTTTATATCTTATTATCTGAGATCTGATGAGGTTTCTTGAAAGTCCAAAATAAGTTATTATGTGTTATCTAAAAACATAAGAAACAGAGTTGGAACAACCTTTAGCTTATGTGCTATGCCTCTATGAGTCACACTGGTCACATATTTCAGAAGAGGACTTGGTGAACTAATAGGGATTGAGATCACCAGAAAGTAGTAAGATGTGTTGTTACTAACATTAGAAATTAGTATTATATTAAGAGTAATTCAGACTCACTATGATTATTCATAGATAGCACAGAAGATAGATTGGGTCAGAAAATAGGTTGGGAAAGTGCTACATAGATAAGATGATCTTGGCTTCAATGAAAGATTATTGCACCTAGCCAACTTGTTATGTGGTTATATTTTTTAGAAGATGGCTTAGATATACTTAATATAAGTGTAACACAATATAAGTTGATAATCAGACTAAGTAATGGTATATGGTAGACAATATTTTTAAATGTAAAAAGAGTAACCTAATATTACTCTACTACTGTATGTACTCTGGATTGTTGGGTACTATGGAGATTGTTGTTTGAAACTATATGAAATTGATAAGGAGTACAGAGTCTGGTCCTTGGATTGATGGATAATTAAAATAGAGTATGATTCACACTGGAAGAGTGTGAAAAGAGTGTGGTGTCATATGGTCAATTTTCAGAATAAGGCTAATACAGTATAAACTATTAGTTTATATACTAAGTATATTACCTAGAGTAGTTATCTAGTATAAAGACTGCTAAGCAAGTTGTTCTGGTTACTAGTAATCCTTGGTTATCAGAGAATGGAGGTCTATGAAGTTGGAAAGGGTCTAGTAAGGATATCTGAGATGGAATGAAGGTGATTGATCTGTATCAAAAGAGGTTGGGAAGTGTAGATGAGAGAAAAGGCATTATCTATGGATTAAGACAGATATGGTTGGAACAGGGTGTAATACAGCTACTTCTAACTTTTAGGGTAATATTCAGATTGTGAGGATCTAGATTCTCAAGTATAATATCCCCAGTCCTGTGAGTCTTATAACAAGACATCTGAACTTTGAGACTGTGTATTGTTGTTTTGGATGCATATTTGACATAGTCATATGTTATATCTTTAAAAATGTTGAAGATAAAAAGAAGATACATTTCCCAATACAGAAATATGTCTGTCACAGTTATACTCTTAGGAAGATACACCAACATAGTTTCTCTGAAAATCCTGTTTGCTTTAGTGAGTCTCTTGGATTAATTCACTTAGACCTTCTTGAGCTCACCACCTTGTTTTACTCAAAGTACAAGTAGATGATTATATTTCTTGATGACTACTCCTATTGTAGTATTGCTTTCTTATACAAAAAGTCTGAAGCTGTGGAAGCAATCAAGTCAATTTTCCAGATGTGGTCAGATACAACTTTCCATTCAGTAAAAATATTGTATACTAATAATGAGAAAGAATATTAACAAAATAGTTGTACTAAATGATTGAACTGTACATTTCTTGAAAATGTATAATCAATGTGAATTGAAGCATATCTACTAGATTTCTAGTAAAATTTTGCTATTGCAGTTACAACTTATATATAAAATCATATATCTGTTATGTGTTTCAAATGAAAAAACACCTTAGAAGATTTTCTTGGGTAATAAACACAAAATATCACACTTCTGTGTCTTTGGCTATAGAGTATATGTGTTTCTTCCTAATAAGGTTCATGCCAATAAACTTATGCCATACTCTGAATTAATGATATTCATCAGGTACAAGGATAGTTATCACTTTATATGCTGTACACAAGGAAATATTATCTTCCACTTCATACATGCTATCTTTGATAAAAGGAATCCTTTCCTAAATACACTGACTCTTGTGTGAAAGAGCATAAATTATATGATAAGTTATTAAACAGAATAAATTTGAAGACAGAGTAGTTAGCACCTAAATTTTCTGGCAAAGATAGACCTGCTCCAGTATCTATTCCACCAACACTCATTCCTCCTATTTATAATAATTCTCCTTTTTGTTTCTCTTTTCTTTTAAATTCTCATCTCCCTCACCTTTTCCAATGTCTAAAATATCTATAGTAGAGGTTGAAGAGATTAATAATGTTAACTCTGATGTTGAGATACAACCTCTTAGTCCTCAAAAGCTCTTGTAACTTGCTCCACAGACACTGCAAGAAGATCCTGAATTGAGAAGGTTCATATGTTAAACTCAGGTACCTTTTAGAAAAGAAATTATCTATGAGAAATGAGAACATTATACTAACATCCTGCATAGTCCATTATAGCAACTAAGGGGAAGGTTTCCTAACCCAAATATGGCACACAATAGACATGAAATCATTTATCAGAAATTATGAAGAATATACTAGAATACATAAAGACTCTTTGACAATTTGCTGTCAGTATAATGTCAAGTGAGAAGACCAATATCTGATCATTGTTGATAATAATGGAAGCAGAATAGATACTCTATCTCCTACAAGTGAATCAGCTAAACAGGTTATTACTAGCTATTGAGTACACTTTGGAAGAGAAAAAAGAAAAGAGTGAATTTGCTTTTTCCTAGTATAATATATAGCAAAGTCTTGCCCAATTTCCAAAAACCTTGGAGATGTTGCTAAATTGCCAGCTAACATTCAAAAGAAGCAGCTTAAGTCCTGTCTTGAGAAGCTAAAATTACTCAAAGATAGAAATATCTATAAAGTTGTGGACTTTCTTGTTGTAAAAGAATTTTCTTTTAGATCAAAGAAATCAGCTTTGATGAATTATTCTCTTACTAGGGATGATCTACACTTGCTGGGGATATTTACAAATATAGCATAGAAAATGAAACAGATAATGTGACTTAGCAGATATAGAGGCAGAAGTGGGCTTGGAAGTAGTGTCACATAGATAATAATCTTAGTATAAGAAGACTCTCTGCTTTACCTGAATTTGAGTCTGTACCATTTGCTAAAGCCTAAGTCAACCTCATAGTCATATTATCTTCTAAGTCTTATACCAATATCATCATCAGACCCTCTCAACCTCTATAGTACTACTATAGACCTTTAATTACCATCTTATAACCATCAACCCACTTTTAGCTACCAACCAATATATTATGACTTAAGTCCTAGTATAGAAACAAAAGAGTAATCTTGTATTAGTCAATATAAGAGAACTTGGTAGAGTTCCTAGTACAGGTAAATCTATTCCATATACCTCTAGTATATAGTCTATGCACACTTTATATCTAGCCTATCTTAAATGTTATAAGTTATATAGTTAAGAGTTATCTTATTACATGATATTGTGACTGTGAATTGTGTGACTGACTTGTGATAGTGTGACTATCACATGTGATGTCACATTATCTCTTTTTACTAAGTCTAAAATAAGAAGAAAAAGAAAGAAAAAGAAAAAGAGATCAAAAGAAGAATAAATAATTGGAGAAATATGGAAAAGAACCAAGTCTACTATCTTTGAATCTAACACAATGAGCCCCCACTATTCAGCAATGTTTTACAGAGATTCCTGACTATATAGCTTCATTATTCTGTAATTAGGTTACTGAATATTCTACTTGATTAGTATAGACTCCTAGATATTTAGAGTAGTTGTTACTACTGGAAAACTCCATCCTATTCTCTTAGAATTACTCTGGAAGTAAATTGTATACTTAGCCACTTAAATCAATATAACTTAAGGTTTTCCTAGAATTATAATCTTCACTGAATCACCATAATCTTTGCCCAGTTGCCCTAATACTTGGCTTTAATAGAAAATATTGTATCTAGCTGAACTTCATTACATGGTTATATTTTGGAAAAAGATAGTCCAGATGGAAGCTTAGGATAAGTGTCATACTTAATCCAAGTTGATTATCAGACTATGGAAACTACATATGATATTTATTATTCTTAAATATAAAAAGTATCCTTTCTAATAATAAGACTACTATGCATACTCTGGGTTGCCAGACACCATGAGGTTGGTATTTAGAACTCCATAAGATTGATGTGGAATAGAGAGGCTTTTATCCTTAGGTTAATAGATAATTGAAATAGAGTATGATCTATACTAGAAGAGAGCAAAAGGGTGTGGATAAGAGAAGTGTTATTTAGGATAGGTGTTGAATGTAGTTGGTTAGTACATAAAATCTCTCTCAAGTTGTCTTCTATGAAATAGCATACTTATTCTTAGCTATTGCTATTTTTGAAGATTTGGATATCTATAGTGTTAATATAAAAACTATCTACTTATATGGTGACCTGAATAAGGAAATCTATATGGAACAGCTTGAAGATTTCAGGATATCTGGCAAAAAAAGAAAGTTTGGCAACTCTGAAAAGTATTATATGGTTTTAAGAAAGCTGGCTTATCTTGGTAGCAGACTATGACCAAGTTAATGTTAGTTCTGAGATTTAAGTAATATAAATCTAATGCTAGTATGTACTACTTTATTAATAAAAAGACTAGAGAGCCTGTTATAGCAATTGATGATATCAGCTTTATAGGTTCAAAATATTTTCTACTTCTCTTAGAGTTGAAGCAAAAATTTATAATGAAATAGGAATATTATGATCTTAGAAAAACCAAAAAGTTTCTTGAGATGTACATAAGTTGTAATCACAAGAATAGAAAGATTTTATAAACCAATCTAAGTACTTGGGTAAAGTCCTAGCATACTTTAACATAGAAACAAGCCCAACAAGTACTTCACTGCTATTGGGCTATATGTTTGATAAGTAGTGTAATCTCAGTTTCTATCAAAAGTATCAACAATTGGTTAGATATCTAATATATCTGATGATTGGTATTACAATTAATATCTTATGTTTTCAGCATAGACTAGGGTACAAGGTGATAATAACATGATTGGCTGTGCCAAAGTAGTCTCAGTCAGTGCCTCATCTAGTAGGTGCTATATTCTTGCTCTTCTCTCATGTTCTATGTCATGGTTATCTTATGCATTGTATATTATCTCCTCATTGCTCTCTTATATATATAATGTATATGTACTCTTATATTCTTATGCTTTACCAATTACATCATTCCTACTTCCTATCTCAAGTCTTTGCCTGAGTTGCAACCTGAGCTTACCCTAAGGTTGTAATATTTGATAAAGCATTGATGAGCTCACCTTGCAAAAGAAAGAAGTACATAGTGGTTAGTTCATGGATGAATTAGGCAAAGTTACTACTGGATGAAGAACAAAACACATGTGGCATAAACTACAAGAAAAACAAAACAAGTTTACAAAGAATAAATGATATTGAGACATTATCTGAAAGACTAGGATTCTTGAAGATTACAAATAAAGCCTCAAGTGAAATGAATGAAAGATCAGACAAAAAATGTCTATAGCACCAGTACTAGTAACAATGAACAACAACGTACAGATTATAACACCAAAGAGTATGGTTCCAGATCTAGGATAGTTCAATGGAGACTAAACAAAGTTTGAAGACTGGTGAAGGGGAATATGATTGTTTCTCAAGAGTAATAGGGTCATGGAAATCAATAATAGGATTATAGTAATCCTTGCATATCTCAGAGGATGTGTAGTAGGCATGCATGCACAGAGAAAGCTGGATAAGCTAAATGAAAAATTAGAAATCTAGGATTGGGATGAGTTTATCAAGAAACTCAAGACAATATTCAGTAACAAGACAAAGATAGCAGATGCTGAGTGGAAAATAGAGTCTTTCAAACAAGAAAAATAGAACACAGCAGACTTTATGATTGAATTCAAAGCCTTAGCTATAAAGGCAGACACAGATGACCTGTACACAATATTTTTACTGAAGAAGAACATATGACAGGACATTATCAAGATAATACTATGATATCTGCCCATTATAGTACCAGAGTCACTTAAAAAATAGGAGGTAGTGATTACCTCAGTAGAACAAAGATACAAGTCTATAGAAGAACAACATGACTATAAAACAGGAATGGGAATAATATATGGAGGAAGAGGACAACCTATGGATATAGAGAAGTCCAACAACAACTTTAAAGATAGGAAGCCAAAGTGCTTCAATTGCAACAAATATGGCCATATGGTTAAGGAATGTTGGAAGAAGAAAGAGAAGAAAACAAGAAAATGTTTCAAATGCAACAAAGAAGAACATATTGCAAAGGACTGTAAAGAGAAACAGTTGATGAAGAAACAAAAGGTTCAGAAAGAATCAGACAATAAAGACAATAAAGAAGATAACAACAAGAAGAGTTCTTGTGAAGATCTCAAGTAGGTACAGTATGATAGATCTCTGTAAAATCTCAGAATAAATATATTATTCTTAACTGACAGAGTAATTCTGAGAAGAAATTAAACATGCAAGCAAATATCAAGACAAAAAATAAGAAGAACCTCAAAGTCAAGATATTGGTTGATTCAGGATGCACACACACAGAAATTGATGAATAGTTGGTCAAGAACAGGAGAATTCAGACAAAACTGATCAACTTCTCATTTGAAGTTTTTAATGCAGACAGAACAAAGAATAGAGAGGTGACTAGGATAGCATCTTTATAAATCAAAATTAATAGATACAAGAAGCAACTAGAAGCTACAGTAATGAATCTAAATGGCATGGACATGTTTTGGGACACAGTTGGCTAGTCAAGCACAATCCAGAGATCAATTGGAAAAATATAACAATATGGTTTACAAAATGTCCAGTATCAAGAACAAAAAATGTAGACTTAGTTTTTTCTTATATTCTTTCTTATTTTATTTTATTTTATTTTTTCAATTGATTTTTATATTTTTCTATTTATAGAACATAGGGTTAGGGTCAGTCATGTGATACAAGAAGAAAGGCATAGAAGGTACTAAAAGGATGATGTCATATAATATACATAATGCATGTTGGCCTTGAGGTATACACATGGCAGTTTAGGATAGGCTAGGAGTACATAGCATGGACCATGTGCCTTTAGTATAAAAGGTAGACAATCCTATAAAAGAGTTCTTTATTGAGTTCTCTTATGTAAACTCTATACAAGATTCTTTCTTTTGACTAATCCTAAGGTTTTAAGTTCATAACATCCAGGATCTTGCAAGATGAAACACCAGGACATAGAATTCAAAACCAGAAGGATACAGGCCACAGAAAACAAAGAACAGGACAATGGAGAAATTGGAAAGGAATCCGATGCAATAAATCTAGAGGATTTACCAGATTATATTTGACTATTCACCCATTTGTTCAACAAAAAGAAATTTGAGAAATTGCCAGAATGACAGGAATGGAATCATGAAATAAACCTTATGAAGGAAGCATCCAGAGAACTAAATATAAAAGCCTACATAATGACATTGAAAGAAGAAGAAGCTCTCAATCAGTGGTTAGTTGAATAACTAAAAGCTAGGTTGATAGTAGAATCAAAATCAAGATATATAGCCCCATGTTTTTATATTCCAAAGAAGGATGGTTCACTATATCTGGTTTATGATTACAAGAAGCTCAATCAAATCACTATCAAGGACAAGATACCACTTCCATTAATAGGAGAAGTTATTGACAAACTGAAGAAATCAAAGTACTTCAATAAACTTAATCTTATTTGGAGATACAACAATGTGCAGATAAAAGAAGACAACAAATGGAAAGCAGCTTTCTTGACAAATAAGAGATTATTTGAACCACAAATCATGTATTTTAGACTGTGTAACTCACTGGGAACATTCCAAAGAATAATGAATAGCATATCCTGGAAGCTGTTACATGAAGGAGTATTGGCAAATTATATGGGCAATTTCATAATACTAGCCAAGATGATGAAGGAATTAGAAAAAAGAACAATTTGATTTTTGAAGATTGCAGAAAAACATAGCTTATGTTTCAAAAGATCTAAGTGCAACTTCAATATAGAGGAAATCCCAATACTTGGAGTAGTCATTGGAAAGGGACAAGTTCAAATAGAATAAGACAAGATAAAAGGGGTCAAGGAATAGAAGACACCAACAAAAATCAAGAAAGTAGAAAGCTTTCTAGAACTTGCAAATTTCTACAAGAGGTTCATCCAGAACTTCAGTCATATGGCAAAACCATTGAA
>Ga0157364_1007043_pt1 | contig 11616 bp, 3 predicted proteins | sample AttsexASBM2_FD_111476 | JGI IMG/M metagenome (GOLD analysis project Ga0157364, IMG submission 111476) | Fungus gardens microbial communities from leaf cutter ant in Ribeirão Preto, State of São Paulo, Brazil - Atta sexdens ASBM2 | ecosystem: Host-associated > Fungi > Mycelium > Unclassified ...
GCGAGTCAAAGGGAAGAGAGTTCGATCGCCATCAAACTCACGTGCGTTTGCTTAATCCATTATGCATCTTGCCTAACCGATTTAACTGCGGAGCGATATCGATCCTAATGAAACCTCAGCGTAAGAGCGGTGATCGATAATCGCGATTAGATCGGCCGAACGTGGGTCAATTCGGTTATCGCGCGAGCAACGCGCGAGACTTTCAGTCGTTCTGGAATGGAACACCGAAGGCTAATTTAATTCAAGCCTCAATTATCGGTCGTACCGATCCCCCAGGCGGCACTAACTTTCGCCCCTCGATGTGGCGCCGTTCCCAGAGGAGACGCCCTAGGAATAGGCGTGTAATATAACTGCACGAGTCTTCAGCCTTGTACTATATCTCTTTATCTTCGTGTATGACATTTCATCGTGAGAATCGAACGGGAAAAGAAATCGATTTCGCAACGAAACTACTAGTTTTCGCGTCTAACCAATTTTAGTTATTTTACAAATCAGTCGATCTAGTTATTTTATATCGAATATTATTTATCATTTATTACACTGAGAAAAAAATTTACTAAATCATAATAATATTTTTTCCACAGTTTTAAAAATTTAATTACAGTAAATGAATATTTACTTAATAAAAAAATGATAATTGAATAAAAAATAAATGATTCTTGTACCAAAAAAGTAAATATAAATATATGCTTTAATAAATATTTATCAAAATTTTATATATTTTTTCACTATATGTATTCGTTTAATAGCAAAAATATATTAAAAAATATATATTAATTAAATAATCGATTAAATTGCTTAAATATTAATCTTCGAAATTATCACGTAATATCCTGCGTATTACAAAACATTACGAAACATTCGCGAAACAGATTGATCTCAGAATAAGCGTGGACAACAAAAGTTTTAATATTTTTTTCATTATTGAAGTAAGTCGAGTTCTATTATAAAGTACTCCGTTATTGCATCAACTCCCGATGTATTATTACGGATCTGGCGTTAAATTAAAGTCGACAACATTTACTATTCTAAGGACCTAAAAGGCAATTCCATTTTTCGAGATTCCTGTCAAGTTTCCCACTCTTTAACAGCACCGGTAATTTGCACGAGCTCGGGGACTTCCTAAATTTCTCAAAGTAGTCTCTTTTGAAACGTTCCGCGGGATGGTGCAGCTAGGAGGACGTCCCCAAGATGCCGTCATTGTCTGTACCTCGACTCGGCACAGGGCGTTTGAGAACGACGAGCGAAAAAGAGGGAAGAAGAGGGTGAAGTACAAAAGTCGACGGCGCGGCGCGGCGGAGGAAACGCATTCGCTCATGGAAGAAAGAGAGTTCCCTGCCGTCTCTCCACCTGCCGATCATTTGACTTTATAATCGAGTCAGCCTCGTTCAATTACAATGGAATTTCTCGTGGAATTTGCCGCAAACAGTACGCGATTCAGTGCGACCCGATCGTGCACCCCGGTAAATATTCGCCCGGTCGGCACTCTGCACCGGATGCATAAGCCGTGCGCGACGAATGATTTTCAAGCTCATGATTAATTCACGGATGGTAAGCGCTGTTAGTTCCGCAAAAGGCGGAAATGTTGCTTAACCGGTCGGTATCATAAACGAAAAATACGTTCGCCGCATACTCGAGTAATACCCTCCCTCCTCCTCGCGATATTATTATTACGTTGTATAAGTAACATCAATATCGCATTAACGCTAGAATTTGATGTAATATTACGATGCGCACATATTCGAGATTACTCGTCGTTGTTGACGCATTCCATTATTCTCAAATAAACACGCATAGAAATCACCGCGAATTTCATATTTCTATGTAATAATATTCATAATGTTGTTGTGCGCGGTCAGAGAAAAGGAGAGAAAGAGAGAAAATGGTATGAAACATTTATCAGGGTACGCGGCGAGGTGAAATTCAATGGAAAATAGGAAATCGGGATTCGACGAGAGGACACTCGTCCCAGGCCAAGCCTGTTTTCCTAAATACTAGGGAATGTTTATCGAGTAAACACATCTGGATGCATACGATCGGTGCAGCCGTATCTGTTCAATATTTTATGCTAAAACAACCGACGAACTTGATCACACGCACGGACGCGTAGGCCATCACCGCTCATCTACTCGTTAATGTATTCATTAGAGAGGATGTCCTGTATCTCGTCGTTCATGATCGTTTAATCCAGAAATATTGCCGTGTTTTTTTTTTATTACGACATGAATTATGATGCGCATCTCAATCACCTCAATTAAAATACATCGTTGGTGAAAATATTGTCTAGAAATAATTTTGTCATCTACAGAAGAAATTTGAATTTAACGAGAAAATAATCATCTATTCTTTATAAGAAAATAATCTATTCTTAACATAGAAATACTCTATTCTTAGATTTGTTATAATACGGCGTGTATTTCTAATATGTTATATTTGAATAAAATAAAAAAGTGATGTTGTTACTAACGAAATTGTGTACGTAATATTGGATCGGGGAAAAAGTTTCTTCGTATTTTTTAATTCAAAATTGTATATACAATATTTTTGTCAAAAATGAACGAAATTTAAATTAAAAAAAAAAAAAAAGATTTTAAAGCTTGAAATCTACTTTCGAAAGGTTACTATATTTTTTTGAGTTTCTGTTAATTTTTACATTTAAAAAACTACGAGCTGAAAAAGATGAAAAATTTTCTTTTCACTTTGGGGATCTCTCACGTGCCTAAAAAAAATTTACGAAAATTTTTGATTATCTATCGTGAAAGCTTTCTCTACAAAATCATTTTTTTAAAATGTTCGTATGATTTTTTTCTTCCTGAGTTATCCGCGAGTTAAGTAAAAGAGTATTCTGACTTTGATTGCTTCAAAAAAAATTATATTGTAATTTAAAAAACAGATTCTTAAAGCTAAAACTTCACTCTAGCGAGTGATATAATTGTAACGAAAATTTCGTAACAAATGAAAAAATTTTTGTAAAAAAATTTTTTTAAATATGAAGAAACTTTTTCCCCAATCCAATAGTTAATGTCTGATGTATCTTGTTGAGAAATGTAATATTAGCAGTCTCGTTTTTCCTCTTCGTTTCGTGTTCAATTCGCGTTCATTGTCCACAGCACGACATGAATGATTAAAGAGCTTTAACCGAAAGTTTCCGACTTCGAAAAAATGCGGACGTAATTTGCGTACGATTGATGTGGCGGCGTTAAAGCGTTAAAAAGCCGTTCGGTGGCCGCCAATGGCCCTTTCAGTTATTCTAGAATCAGACAACAAAGCCGCGAAGGGCTTCTCGCTGATATCGCGCCTCTGCGAGCGAAAATAAGCGCGATCGAAACACGTAATGGGGGTACGTCATGCTGACCGCAGATAACATGGTTGGACTGACCACCCATGAATAGTTGAACGAATATCGCCGAATAGCGGTGATTTTCGGATGGCCGGAAGTGCGCCTTTTGATGCCCGTTATAAACGTTAAATCGATTAGACGAGGGCAAGCTTTTACGCGCCGGGCGCAAATCGCGTTTCGAGCACGCGGCACGCGAAACAGTGCCGCGAATCACGATCGCCAAATCAGAAATTCCATTTAATCTAACCGGTCGCGCGAGGGTAACGCATCTCGTTCATTTCTTCCACGTGATTTACTTTCGCAGGATATTGTAATGCCGCGCTATGTTACATTATAAATAATAGAGGGAAAATGCGAGGTAGCGAGTACATGTACCAAATATTTCGTGAAATTGCAGTACTTATATTCTAGTAGATGAGCTTTTATGTCGCGCAACGCGATGCTACGTGTCACACGTGTCGAAGCTTTCTGGTAAAGCACACAAGGGCATTTTATTTCGGTAGAATCTGCAAGCCGACAATCACTATCGACGTGTATTTACAGTCAGTTTAATGCAGCCGATATTCCGTCCTGTCTATCGGTATATGTATACATAACAACGCTAGAAAATCGATGGTACTGCATTAGTAACTCAAGACTTTGCATCGCGAAAATTTCCGCAAAACGCGACTGATTTCGAGTTATTACGTTCAGATATTTAATTCACTCGGCCTCGTAAGAGTTCATCTTATCTAATACAAGAGAGAGAGGGGGGGGAGGGAGAGGGGAGAGAGAGAGAGAGAGAATATCATTTATTATGCGCTTTGAGACAAGTCTTTTCAAGCGCAAAGCACATCTTATTACAAACATAACAAAAAAGAGATGTAATAAAAAGGAAAAAAAAAACAGAAAAACAAAAAAGAGATTTTTTTATTTATTTGTAGTTTATATTTGATGTCGAAAGCTGTTCGATAAATCCGTTTATTTTTATATATTTGTTACGACTTACATTTTATAAACAATTTATATAATAAATGTGATCGATGAAAAGCTCATCTCGAGCAGAAGGATGCGCGATTCTTGTTTGTCGAATTTGCCTTGCAACAGTCTCGCCTTTATTTTCTGTTTTCAAACTCTGAACGGGATGCTATAATAGTGTGCTATCGCTCCTTTCCTCGCAGAGTAGCCAACGCTGAAATCTTCCGCCGAGATTAAATGACTTCCAGTTGTATAGAATCTTAATGTCGGAAGGCGCTACTTTGCTGAAGATACTGCGCGCTTTCTGAAACGGCTTCAAGCAGGATTTAATGTTTCGTGAAACACGGAGTACAGATTAAAATGCCTTAGACCGGATTTATCTTCGTTGCTGTATTAAGCACGATTTTAGAAATATTTGTATTCGCCCGAATGAGTTCGGATTAACGGACAAAGAACGTAGTGTAGTTTTATTGGTATATTCTCTCCTTTCTCAGATTTCCTTAAATCCTTTTTCTTTTCAAGAATTACATACAGACGAATTAAAAGAGGTAAGAGATAAAAATATATTATTCAACATAAAATATTCTAAAGACAGTGGGATACCTTAGTATATAAATATGTGTACATAGATAAAATATATATATGTGTATTTGCATTTACATGATTATATTTGCTCATTTGCTACAACAATGATATAACTGAAGAAATTTTCATTTTTTACTTGAAAAGGATGTACTTTTATTTCTCTATAATTAATTACTACATCAAAAATTGCATTTAAAGATTAATATTCCCAAATTTTAATGAGATTTAAAATATTCAAACTCATTTTTTGTAAAACTTCGTTTTCTGAATTGTGTTGTGCATTATTTATTATATAATTATACATCTATAATATAAATACACATAAATACATTATATAGATATATTATATACATAAACATTAAAGTCCTCTCTTGTTTGCTACAAGATAAATCCGACTCATAAATGATATCCATATTATGTTTATAATCTGATCGCATGTAACATTTTCATTTAACTTTCCATTATTATTCTGCTCGCTCTTTTCGCTCAGAGACTCGAAACTTTCATTATTATTTCATACACTCATTATAAATTAATACTTAATCACAACATGCTACTGTAAAAGTCTTGACGGTCTTGAATGGATTATCATATCTTAATAACGAAGTATCGACATGAGCATCTCTATTTTACGATGTTCGAACGGCACGTAGCGTCGCGGTCGATATGCTGTGTGAAGTTAGCTGCCGACGCATGCGCGCGACGTGCGCCTCGGACCTCGAGCAACTTCGCGACGATCCACAGTGGCAGCCCGGAAGCGTAAGGTGTTGGGTACGTTTTTTTGTCGCAATTGTCTCGTGTCAATTCTGTGGAAAGTCATATACCTAAATGTAAACAATACGCAAGGAATACTTAAGGAATTTATTCGCAGCGTCGTACATCAAGGTATATATCGATATATTCTAGAACTTTAACAAATTATCTCTTGTATATATCGGAAAACTGATGCACAGTCGAACGTGAAATTCACTTATTTATTATCGCTTCATTTTCTACAATGTTTTTCTCGACAAAATTATTTTCCGAACCATTATTTTCCGCAAATGATATCGCAAATCTCGTCTCGGAACATTCGCCTTGGCGATCATAACCTCAACGCTCGAGAGATATCGGCTACATTTGATAATATTGATGATTAGGATTTAAGCTGATTTTCTCATCCATCAGTCTTACGAGTGTATTTTTAATAATTGTGCATAGATATGTCAAACGTCATATGTTTATATTTTTTAAAGATTTCAAATATGGATAATAAAGTTAACCTTTCTTTTCTTTACTTGCAGCTCAGATAAGATGTCGACGTCAGCAATATACATTTTGGATGTGAAGGGCAAGGTGTTGATCTCACGAAACTACCGCGGCGACATCGAGACCGGTGTCATAGAAAAATTTATGCCGCTAGTGATGGAACGTGAAGAGGAAGGCAATCTTACGCCTATCATTCAGACCCCAGAATGTACATATGCTTATATAAAATATAACAATTTATATATCGTATCTACTACCAAGAAAAATGCAAACATATCCCTAATATTTGTATTCCTGCACAAAGTGGTGCATGTCATGCAGGAGTATTTTAAAGAATTGGAGGAGGAGAGTATAAGGGACAATTTTGTTGTTATTTATGAGCTTCTAGATGAGCTATTAGATTTTGGCTATCCTCAAACTACTGATAGTAAGATTCTACAGGAGTATATAACTCAAGAGGGTCATAAACTAGAGATTCAACCCAGAATTCCTATGGCTGTGACAAACGCTGTCTCGTGGCGGTCAGAAGGCATCAAGTATCGCAAGAACGAGGTGTTTCTGGATGTAATAGAATCAGTAAATCTTCTGGCGAACGCGAATGGAAATGTCTTGAGTTCAGAGATCGTCGGTGCTATAAAGATGAGAGTTTACTTGTCAGGAATGCCGGAATTGAGACTGGGTCTGAATGACAAGGTTCTGTTCGAGTCGACGGGTCGTGGTAAATCTAAATCTGTGGAATTAGAGGACGTCAAGTTCCATCAGTGTGTTAGACTTTCCCGGTTCGAGAACGATCGGACGATCTCATTTATCCCGCCGGACGGCGAGTTCGAACTCATGTCATACAGATTAAATACGCATGTAAAACCGCTAATATGGATCGAATCCGTGATCGAGCGGCACGCTCACAGTCGAGTGGAATATATGATAAAAGCGAGATCGCAGTTCAAGCGCCGATCCACGGCGAACAATGTAGAGATCGTGATCCCGGTGCCGAACGACGCCGACTCACCCAAATTCAAAACTACGATTGGCAGTGTCAAATACTCGCCGGAGCAGAGCGCCATTACTTGGATCATCAAGTCATTCCCCGGTGGTAAAGAGTACTTGATGAGGGCGCACTTCGGACTACCATCTGTAGTCGGCGAGGATGTCGAAGGCAAACCGCCCATACAAGTAAAATTCGAGATACCATACTTCACTACATCCGGTATTCAAGTGCGGTACTTGAAGATCATCGAGAAGAGTGGCTACCAAGCTTTGCCATGGGTGCGTTACATCACACAGAACGGAGACTATCAGCTGCGAACGAATTAGCTACTCGATAACGGGGCCGATGAATATCTCAGGATCTTGGGCATCTACATCATGCTCGATTACGACGACTAGAATCGCATAGCAGGCTTTCGGGATTGAAATCAGCAATCGTCTATTCATTTTGAATACTGGCCAGTGAAAAAAATGCGTGGAACGCGATGTAAAAATAAATCGGATTTTCGAACATTGATTTCGCCTTTTTGGAAAAATTCACATTCCACACGATCCATGATGTTTCAATAATATTCTTCTAAAACGGGCTAATGTATCGAATTTAGAGAACATTTTATATTTAAGATTCACTTGTATCTAAAGAGTACTTAATTCAAAGGAGATTTCATTCACAGTGTCGCGATCTTCATGTGTTTCGATTTATTTTTTAAACATGATGACGATAGTGACAGCGTTCTAATAAAATACAATCTTGTAATAGGAACTTGTAAATATATATCAACAATTTATTTTATATTCTTCTGCGACAAGGCGAACTTACGAACGAGCAGAAGCTCGGTATTAATTTGAATTAAATAGTATTATAATGAATAAAAATTAACTATTTACTATATATATATATATACATTATGTTTAATAATAAATGCAATATTATTACTGTATATGATTATGATATTAATGTAAAATAATACGGAAACAAATATTAAATTTTTAAAAAGAATAACTCAGAGAGAAAGAGAGAAGTTACTCAACGAACGTCCCTATCATTTCCATCTCTTTCCGTTCTTTTATTCCCTTAAGAATTTTCCCAGCCGATGGAAAATCGAATTGTATCCGAGACGGTCATAAATGCTCGTGTCGATGCGAAGCAAGGGAGGAAAAAAAAACGACAAATATCTCTCGTAAAAGAACTCGTATCACCGTTCGCAGAGAAGTACACGAAAACGCGATTAGAGCGGAATGGAAACGAGGGAAGCCCGAAATTTTTTTATTTCGACTCCTCCCCCCCCCCTTTCCCTCTATCTTTTCTGTCGCGCGCGGTGCCGCCCGGAATGCAGGCTCGTGGTATGCAAATTTTTTGGCATGAGCGCACGAGCGTGTAATAATTTTATGGAAATCAGTAGTCCCGCCAAGCACTCGCACAGAGTTTCGCGCGCGAGCAACGCGACACGAATCGAAAAACGTGGCAAGAGAGAGGAAAAAAAAACCAGCCCTGTCTTTTACTCTACTCTCCTAGTAGGTAGGTGACACCTGTCCAGGTCGATATCGAGAAAGGAACGACGTTCATGTGCTTATCCCGTATTCATCCGCGATTCGCGAGAACGAATTTTTTCTGTTTCCTTTCTCCCTCTTTCTTTCATCCCCGGTCTCGTCGTTATACGGTCTGCATAAACGACACGCCGGAATGCAACAGTCGCAGACGGTAATGTTCGGTTGCTGTATAGACGGTAATCAGCTTGGAAATGGATAAAAGGGGTTGTTACGAGTGAATTAGCGGGTTCGTGAACGCGTGCAACGTGTTCGAAATATGGTTCGATGCGGAGTTTGAATATGTTCGATATGACAGATTTTTAAGGTATTATTAACAAGAAGAATAACGGGAAGAGAATACGGAATGTTATTTTGACATTAATAATATAACAGATTGTAATAACAGATCGTAAAAATTATGAATATAATTTTTTAGGCATGACTAAAAATTAATGATTGATAATTGATTATTATTTTTTCAATCAATTGTTTTTTATTTGCTTCAATAATTGACTAAATTAGTCGTGATCATACTACATATCATTTTTAATCAATTATTTTAGTTAAATCGAAACTTAATCGATTAGTCATATAAGATTGTTTGACAATTAATTATAATACATTAATTGATTACATGATTATAAATGTATATTTTGAATTTTTAGTCGATTATTTTAGTTAACTAATAAATTAATCGATTGTATCCAACACTGACGTCAAGTAATTTCTTCTACGCAATTTTTCTTTTTTTTTTAATTGTGACCTAAATATGTATCGATATCGTTTTCTGCGTCGATCGGTTATACCTCTGTCATTTTTCCATTTGACTACACAATTTTCTGATATTTCTATTACGTTTACTACCGCGTTACATTTCCCTCAGGATAAGTATCTTGTCGCGAAGAGAAAAATCGATGGAAGGCGGCGTCACGGATGATACGCTCTATTTCTAAGCGAGGCGACCAACGATAACGGCCTGGATAGCTTCGGTCTCGGCGTAAATATTAGCAGTTGAGATTGCCGGTATCATAATTAACTCGTTCGATCCGTTCAATTAAATACGAGGGTGAAACGAAAGGATTTTTAGTGCCGCGCCCCATCGCTCTTGTAACGGAGGTTTCTTCCTGCGGAAGAAAGGGAAGAGGAAGAAGCTCGGAAAAAGAAGAACCACCCCTGTCTCGAATGCAGCTCCCACGAAGTGTACGATGGAATCCAGATTGAACAATGAAGAATTCATCTCTCTTTTTTTCTTTCTCTCTCTCTCTCTCTCTCTCTCTCACTCTCTTTTTCTTTCTTTCACCTGCACGTCATCTTGTGCACGTGACATTTTTACATAACATTCATAGAATATGTAGTTGTACCTTTTTTCTCTTGTTTAATATTTTACAATTATTCTTGCACTGTTGGATCTATTCTTTTGGATCTTTTCTCTTGTTATATTAACATTTTAGCGCTTGAGAGGATATGCCATCTTCAGAGCGTGATAAATAAAGCTATTTATCTACCTCTTTCTTTCTCTTTTGCTTGTATTGTAAAGCCGCTAATAGAAAAGGCAAATTTATTGATTTAGCCGCTGACGCTGAGGAAATCCGATCGCGAGAAGACCGGTAAAGTAATATGATGTACATGTACGGAGAAGATGAATTCCTGAGAACTTCGCTGTCTCCGACTGTAACGTTCATTTCAGTCATCATACAGCCGTGTAGGAAATTCTGGTAGGACCGATTTAAAGTTGTACCCAGGGTAGTCTCGTCGTGAGTTCTCGTCCCCGTCCAGTCTTGAGTCAGTTCTCTATTTCTTCCTGTTTGCTTCCGGCACTTCCCGTGGATATTAAAACTTATCTGAGAAGCATATATATATATGCGCACACATATACACGTGGATGTGCACACATGTGTATTCTAGATAAGACGATAGAAGAAAGTTTCAAGAGAACGATTCGCGTTAACGAGTTGCTGGAAAAACACACGGATCGATATCGATTGCCGCGCAAGAACCGAGTAATTTAGTTCGCTTAAATAGGAGAGTATGTACCTCCATTCCCTCTCACCGTGAAAATGCGCGAACTTCGGTGACTGCAAACCTGAAATTTAGCGTTAAATGCGAGTCCAAAACTCCGAGTACACGTCGGTCAAATGTTTGACAAATTTAATGCTAAACGCGGCGACCTGAATGTACCTCTTACTGTATTCATAATGAAGATCGAAGGTGAAGTATATGATGATAAAATCCTACGGTCGCGCATACATCGCGATATGCATGTATACGTGCGTGATGTATTCGGATGTATATATATTTAAAATCGGAGGAAATCGTATTCCGTATTTCCATGTTTTGCTGAAAAGTAGGAAAAGCCCAGCGTGGCTTTTTATTCGTATGTTGTAATTTATATCATGTATTACCGGTATGCTCGGCCATATTAAATATACGCGCGTATTAAACACGACCGGCATATTCTGCCCCCGGAGAGAGAGAAAATGATATTAAAATAATTTCGTTGCGGATATATTCCCCGGCTAATTACGCGCGGGACGCTTCTATCCTATCTACATAATGACATGCACAAAATGGAAATATCGAGCTGCTATGAAATCAATTATTGTTGATAATATTAATCACCAATTGTGCTCAACGTCACTACCCGCCGCCTGTCTTTGATATAATTATTCGTGCGCGGTGTTACAATGTAGCATGCGGAAGATTCCTTGAGGGAAATGTTGTGTATAATGAAACCACTTTTAGGTAAATAGCTCCGAAGCAACGAAATATTATATAATTGTCGCAACATTTATAGGCTACTTTAAATAATTATTATATATATTCTCGTTATATGTGTGTGTATATATATATATATATATATATATATATATATATATATATATGTCTCTTATATACAGTGTTTTTAAAAACACAAGATTACAAAACTGAAAATAAAGAAAAACTGAGAAATGTAAGGGAAATAGAAACGA
>Ga0157364_1007044_pt1 | contig 11615 bp, 5 predicted proteins | sample AttsexASBM2_FD_111476 | JGI IMG/M metagenome (GOLD analysis project Ga0157364, IMG submission 111476) | Fungus gardens microbial communities from leaf cutter ant in Ribeirão Preto, State of São Paulo, Brazil - Atta sexdens ASBM2 | ecosystem: Host-associated > Fungi > Mycelium > Unclassified ...
ATATTTTATATTTTAGATTTCAATACTTCTAAGAACTTTAATATATTATAATATTTGCAATTTTGAAATTACAAAATTTACAAAGCGATGAGCACATATGTCAATTCATAATTCAGCTAAAAAATTACAATTTGTATAAAATAGAATAAAGAGGTATTCGGATGCGAAATGTCGCGTTGCTTCTGATGTCATTCAGAAATTTCTTATTATATTGCCTGTCCAGTCCGACCCTGAATGCGTTTATGAAATGTACGCGTGTGGACGTGCGCAGGTTGTTACATACCGGTCGTATACATATCGTGCACACGAAGTACTACTCGTGCGTGTACACGCACGGGCCGACACGCGTGCGTTTTCCTTGCCGCGTCGCAACGTGGGTGGAAGATACTCACGGTCGCAGGAAACAGCGCATCATAGTAATAACCGTCATCAAACGACAACCACTTAGAACCAGGTCGAGTTCCACGTGGAAAATTCGTTGTTTTACATCCGAATGCAGGGGCACCGTGAATCGCTGAAAAGCAACACGAGAAAACAATTGCAAAGTTTATCAACTCTTTAATTTTTTTACATTAAAAGAAGATTGCACTATTTAATCGTAATGTAATTTTTAATAATTAAAATGTTAATAAATAATTGTTAATAAATAATTAACAATGCATGCCATCGTAATGCTGTAGGCAATCTTAAATGCAATAAGAGTACAATATTTTATATTATTTTTCCTAAAATTATTTGTTTCAGCCAATATAAAATACTGACAATATTTAGGAAAAAATAATTTTTCTTTCTTTCAAAATTATATTAATAGATTTTTTAGAATAGTTAAGTTGAAAATTGTTCAATAGGTTCTCTAGATATTTTGTATTATTTAGGTACCTTATATTTAAATAATTTAAATATATAATTTAAATATTTAAATAATTGATTTTAGAAGCTGTTATATTTGTTCCTGCTTTTCTCGCTATGTCTTTAGATAATCGAAAAAGGACTTGTAATCAGGACGCGCGAATAAAATACTTTTTTTTTGTACAGATAAGTAAACACGTAGCAATAAGTTTTTAGTCGAATTAGTTCAGATCCAAAAATATCGGAAAAAAGGTGATAATTTAATGACACACTTTGATTTAATGTTTATTGCCTTTTTGCGAGATCTGTAATTCCAAGCATGGAATGCTGTGTTGATTTTGTACCAGACATGCTCGTTCACGGACGCAGGAAACGGCGCATCATGGTAATAACCGTCATCACACGGCAACTAGTTAAAGCCGAGATGGAAGATTCGCGGAAAATTCACCATAGCTATACAGTGGTCAATAATATTTCAAAATAATCTAACAGAAATATATACCCAATTGAAATAAGACAGTTTGAAATCTGTATATATCTAATGGTTACTACATAATCTGTTTTTTTATTAGAAACATACATATTAAATTTTATGAATTTCTCATAGCAGAAGAAAGAGAAAAGAGAGTTAGAGAATTCAACTTTTTAATTGTATGTTAATAATAATAATAATAATATAAGTCTTATTTCTTCAAGCATATTTAAATATAATTTCGTATTCGTTTAAGTTTAAATATATAACATAATTTTATTCAAATTCTACTTTCGCGCGTATTCGTAGTATATCACAAGCAAAATTCGATAATAAACAAATTGTCTTTTTCTTATAGAATTAATATTACAATTTGGAAAGTAATTATAAAAAGTAATAAATTAAGATTAAACATAAAAGTCATCGACAAGTCCAAGAGCAGGCAGAAACGAATAAACTGATAAACCCATCGTTAGTTAATGTCACTGGCTGATTACGCGAAACTCACAAAGTAAATTTGATTTAACTGAAGCATCGTTCGCTAACGAGCAGTCGTGATGTTGGCATTAAACTGTCCGCAATATCCGCCATTTCAAAACGGGCCGCGAATGAAATAGGAAAGAAAAAATGGGAGCGGGATAGAGACCCGAGGTAGAGAGAAAGAGAAAACGAGACGGACGGACGGACAGAGAAATTACAGCCGCATGCTGCATTCAGGAAACGGCGCATTCTATTGTACTTTTGTCATAGTTAAACTGTCAGGCCGATTCTGCGTCAAGCCAATTTATGCTCACGTGTCCCGATTCGCCGGCGATCCTCTGCTGCTACACGTACCCGGCGCACGTTATGCTGCCCCGCATAATTCCACAGAATTTTCTGCGGCTGCATACGAGACGTAACAAAAAAGAAACGGCGAACAACGGTGCTCGACATTCCGGAACAATTTGCGTGGGCGCCAAGTGCTCGTTCACACTAACACGGGGATTCTTACGCAGGATCGCACAAATATTCGTATACCGTTCTATTGGATTAGTAGTTTGTGAAACTAACCAAATATCCTAATAAAAAAGGATTACTTTAATTCTTGCTTCCAAATTTGTAGATATGGACATACAGTGTTTTAATCAATTTCCATTTAAATATAGAAATTTTTATTCTACTATTTGTACAATATTATGTATACAACTGTATACATAACATTATATAAACATATAGCAAATAATTTATAACACATAATTATAAAAAAAGTACTTGTAACACTTCTCGATTACAATACACGATCGAAAAATTCAAAACATTTAACAAATATTCAAGATATTTAACGTTAACACACATTATTAAAATTATCTTAAAAGAGTTATAAAGCTATTTTTAATATTTATTATTTCTTTGATACTTCTTTTGTATATTTCTAATCCCAAAATTTTTATGATAAAAAATAATAAGACTTAAAAAATGAATAACGTTTTAAAAACATGAAGAAAAGAGGTCACAAAAGAATGATATAAAAAAGTTATGACTACGACAATTTGCATAATGCCGAGTAAATTAATTAGCGCATTGCTACCTAGCGACGATGATCACATCCGTGCGAGCCCGATTCGTTTGGAACCCGCGAAGTTTATTCCAGCTTAACGATCGCCGCTCCCTCGGACGGTTCGCAAATCGCAAGAGGCCGGGACTCGGCGGCAGGCAATTAGCGTAATTAAATAATAATTGAAAGGAGAGAACGGTTGGTCGAGAGCTAGTAATCGAGCCACGCCCCGAGCGTTCGTGATATGCCGACCAATCAGGCAGGACGACAATTTCCTCCCGACTTGTCTTGATCGAAACTTCATAAAGAGTGTGTTCTCCCAACAAAAGCACTCTAAATCCAATAAGCTTCATTCGCGATCCTCACGGTCGCTAACTAGTTGAACTGAACTTTTTAAATTATGCATTAAGTAATGATCGTAGCTTCATAACTATATCTATTGATCGTCGCATTTATTATGAACTATTCTAAAATTAATAATTATGACCGTTACGTTTGATCGATAGGCGATAAATAAATGAACGATTTAATCAAACTAACTTCTTTAACTTCTTCTAACTGAACTTTAGACATTCGTAGAAATAAACAATTTATTAATTTAGAAATTAATTAATTTCGAATAGACTTAACGTTTAATTAACCATTAAAAGTTTTAAATATTACATAAAAATATTAACTACAAATTTTAGTAGAGAACAATTCACAAAAATATTTGTTGTAATTTGTTCGTAAATATTTTTTATGATTCAATTCCCTTGCAGTTATTAAAATACGCTTCATTATTCGGAATTCGATGAATTTGGAGAGGATGAAGGGGAGATTTACCTCTATTATGTATTTTAAATTACTCCCTCAATAATTGCAACATCGGAAAAGTATCGAAAGTACAAAACGATCAGCAAAGACTTTCATTCGCGGCACGTAATCAGGCAATTAGTCGAGGCGCTAAAATATTCTATGGTTTCTAAAGAAAAGTGGTTTATACGTACTTAAATATAGGCTATTCTGCTCAGCCGACGCTTTCGATGGACGCGATGTACATGAATAAAACATTATTTCAAAGGGTTCAAGAAACAGACAAGCTTTGAAAAACACTACTCCTCAAAAGTAATATAATTCCTTCCGCTCGTTAATAGCTACGTAATATCACGTTTACATCATCTAAGTATCATGTACATCTAGAAATATTGCATTTTCCTGTCAGTTTATGTATTTAGAGTCGATGTATTCTTTTTAAATAAAATTTTATGACGGAAATGTCAACAAATGTCTCATCCGTTAAACTAAATATTTTAAATAATAATTAATAAACGTAATAGTGCTTGAACTGAAAATTATAAGCTTTAAAAAATATTATTAAATACGCTTTACGAGATCCGCTTTGACTAAATATGCCTTCTTTGTGTTAAATATCTTAAGAGTACATTGTTATTTGTCTAGATTTTTCAAATTTAATTCGCAAAAATTTCGTGATATCACATAATTTAATAATTCCGTATTATTAACGAAATAGTGATTCTTTTGATATAATGTTTAACAAAATCTACTGTGGAATAAAACTGCGTTTCGTGTATCATATATCATGTTGATAAATGAGTGATATCACTTAAAGTGGGTCGGAAGAACAATTCGAGTAACATCCAATGGTTTTAAACGTGTAACGAAATAAATGTGTAATGACTCGCTAAGGGTGGACTTCGACATCTAGACACCCGGTTCAGAAAATTACGTTATACCAGCGGGATGTCTGTGATTGTAGTCGATGACGTCAGCAGCGTCGGTCGTATAATGGAATATTCCAGTGTATGGTGTGCATTAACGATTCTATCAAAGTGTTCGTTGAAGAATTTACTTTCGTATAACGCGAACATAATGATCCGAAATTCTTGAAAATTATTGTCATAAAAGACTATTTGTATGGAATAACTTTGCATTACAGCAAGAAAATATTTTAGGATCATTTAACATTTAGAAAAATAATAAGCAGAGAGTTTCTTTGAAAACGTTAAAATTAAATAAAATACTAGAATTAAGTTTTCTTAGGTATCTCAAAAATGTGACTTCTTATTCTTCTTCTTTTAATTGGCATTCGCCGCCTTTCCTGCTATGTTCTGATATGATCATGAACTAGTCAAACGTAGTATTGAAATTAATAGAACAGAGTAAATAAAAAAACAACGTGTGAATACGATTGTTCGATCGTAGTCGGCCACACTTTCAAAAATTCCAAGATAAGCATTTCTGCTTTCGAACTCTTATATAATGTGTAAAAATAACATAAAGGAAAACACCCAGTTCAGTTTTGTCAGTTGTTCGATATAGCGATCTTCTTCATGAGAATATACAAGGAGAAAAAAAATATATATATATATATATATATATATATATATATATATATTCTGACAGTTATTATATAATTGAGTTTTATTGACGTTATATCATTTGAATATATGGAAATGCGATCGCTGTTTATTTCCTGGTCTTAAGTTTCTAAGGATTTCACGGGCTCGGAGCCCGGGCTCATTTCCCGGGAGAAAAACGGAACGATAAAGTGTCTTCACGACCATTTTGGTGGCGCAAATGGCAGGGTGTGGGTATAAAGTATACGTTCTCTTTTCTAGTGTCTCGGTGATTGCCGGAGTGCCGAAGTACCCGAGGCGACGATGACGACGGCAACGACAGGCGATGGGTGGATGGGTGGCCTCGTATGTGCGGTCTGTGTGCGTGTGGCTCTTCGAGCGGCACCAGGATCTTCCAATGAAATCGCAGCGCATATATATATCGGGTGGTACGATCCGGCGCAGACGCGTTAGACAAGCTGAACCGGGCGGGAGGGTGCGTACTTCCACCCGCTCGACTTGATGTAGCGGTGCCGTCGCCGTCGCCGCCGCGGCCGGGGTGTGAAAATCAGGAGCGCGAGCTGCGGAGGAGCGAAATGAGGGTGGCGGGGGAGTGCCGGCAATGAGTGAGAAACTGAAACACCCTCCGGGGTCCAGTGGACTACGAGAGAAGGGGGTAGAAGGGAGAGCGGAAAGAGGGAGGATGAGAACGCGGGGGATGGTTGGCGGCCGCTCGAGTGAGAGGGAGAGATTGCCGCCATTTTACAGTGGCGCGGATCTGCATAACGATCAGAGACTGTCGTGTTTATCAAAGCTTTTCTCCGCCATCTGCATAATTTTCTGCCGCGTCGGGGATGGCGAGAAGAGGTGGTTGGGAGGGAGTGAGAACGACGCGACGGGATAGAGAGGTGGCGAGGGAGGGTGGATACTCTTACTCTCCATTCTCGAGTGCATTTTATGTGCACGACTTATGAAACTTTAACGCCCTTACGAATAAATTACGCGGGTAAGCACCAACCGCTGCAGTACCCTCCAAACGCGTGATTGAGCCATTTGCATTCGAAGCAAAAACAGAGTTAGTAAAAAATATATATATATATATATATTCAGCCTTAAATATAGGAGGCTATCTCTATGTAAAGCTTTGATCATTTTTAGCTGATAAAACCGATGTAAAGACATTTTTATTCATCGCGCGTTGTCTGAGGAACATACAAAACAATTTTTCTTAATCTTCACAGTTTATGTTTTAGAAAACATTTTTAGTTGAAAGAAGTAAATATTAAAATTATATACCAATATAATCTAAATTAAAATATATTAGTATGCAAATTTAATGTAACACGATAACAGTTATCTTTGCACATCCAAAAATGTATCTGATTTCAACACACCTTTCGATGAAGTGATTAAACAGAATCTAATTTGAAACCTTTTTTTATCAAGTATCGAGAGAACACAAAAATCGATCTTTGTCGAAATAAGCCGTCAGTCGAGGACATATGCGTCACGGCATCACGGGCGAATTCCCAGAGCAACCGTTGAGGAAGAAAAATATTTAGTGACAGTCCCCACATACCGAAGGGGTGGAGTACCCGTTATTAGGGCTCTTATTAGCCCAGCATATGGACCAGAAGGGCGACTTCAGATAGCGATCGCGTCAGTTCGGCCCTTCTAGCGATCGCAGATACATACAAGCGGCAGTTTACAGTAACAGGTCCTATTTCAAGGGATTACAGATAGTCGTAATCTGTATTGGCCATCTTCTGCCTTTCGATCCGCCAAGAGAGAAATGCAAATGCGCGCTTCTTTCCGACCGCAAGGGACGAAGGAGAAAAAAAAATGAAATAAAACCGCGACGAAAGTAACATTACACTTCATCCCCTGTGGTGTATCGTTTCGCATATTCCGAGATCCTCGATCGCGACGATAAAACATACTTGATATTTCATAACGTCATCGGGCAATACGAAACGCTTGTCACTTGCGAAAACTGGTGCGTCATATTTTAGATGAATCATGCAACTTTGTAACTGGCAATAACTCTTATAATTTTTACTCAAAAGGTCCATACACACATCTTACTTTTATTATGATAAATGTATTTATCGATAAAAATAAAATGTGAACTCAGACCTAAAAGGTAAAGGATAAAAGATTCTTCATGCAAAAAGAGAAATATTTTAACGATCATCTATTTTTGTAATTCTGTATTTTCATCCACTAAAACGTATTTATATTATAACAGATAAAAATAATATTTTAAGTAGTAGATATATAATATCGTTTTATATTATAAAAGAATGAAATAAAAATCTTTTATTATATTAAATATAATATATTCAAATCCAGGACTTCTTTTTGTCGATATAAAAAAAGCATGTATAGAGTGAATAATCAAACATTGTGAAAGTAACATCCTGTGGTTTCAGTGAGACTATAAATAGATACGTGTTCATAATGTTTGATTATTCACATATGTGTTTCTTTTATTTCGACAAAGGGGAATCTGGAATCGAAGCTTGACCAGTCATTGTACTAAAAAGTGTCGAGATCCCTACTATACATATAATGGCGTGAACAAATTTAAATTAAACCACTAGGGTGTTTATCGGTGAACCCGAACGAACGAAACGGTCGAACGGTTACCGCGTTAGTTCACCTGATTTGGAGGCTTAATGAGCCCGTTGACACTTTGATGCAGGGCGTACCGCGTGTCGCCAGGGAATTGCCAGCTCAATAATTCAGAGCCGGCCGTAATGGAACTTGTCCGCGGAACTCGATCTATCATAGGAAATTGCACGGAGCCCTTTTACCGGCGCTCATAAGAAACATACATATTAGAGAAATAACGGTCAGCTCGCTCGCCTCGCTTGCTCGTAACCCGCTCGTCTGTCGTTTCGCCTTCCGAGAATTGATTAGATCCCGGAAATCAAACGAACAAACGTGTGGGTACACTCCCGCGCGCACAGACTCGTCTTTGCCAGTGTGAATACATGCGTGAATACATGTGCTCACACGAAGGACGGCATTCTCTCTGCGGAAAATGTAATATCGGTAAAAAATGCAATAATATTACTGACACACGCAATATAACACCCTCGCAAATCATAACACATATAGTTTGAATATATCTAATTCTGCCCAAAATATTGAAATAATAATAAGATAGATGTAATCATTCATAAGTCATTTTAAGAAAAATTATAACGATGTCATTTAATACACATTTGACGATGATTTTGTTAATAATAAACTTTTAACTAATAATAACTTTTATATAATTTATCAGTTAAAACCATTTAAAAATTAACATGTCAAAAATTTATCCCAAAATCATCGTTAAAATTATATCGAATGACATCATTATGACATATTTTTGATAAAATTCTACCTGATGTCATCGTGATCTTATTATAATGTTATGTTTTACCTACGCTATTTCTACGAAATCTTAGATTTCCAGATGTTTCAGATCATTCGAGAATGACGCATTTTGAAAAAAATCTTTTTATAGCTTTTTGCTACAAGAAAATCGAATCGGAATTGCCGAAAACGTCCGTATGTGAAAAGACGTGGAACGAAGCCGGAGCGCCTTTCTGTAGCGCGCTCCATCTCGACCGAAGCCGAAGTCGACCAGGCTTTAGCGACGCAGCTCTCCGCCCGTCGACAGCGCGAAATGCCTCGGCATCAAAAGCAAAGCTCAGAGGCAATCATGAGCTTTCGAATGCAAAACAGCAGCTTTCGCCTAGCGGCACTCGGCACTTTTACATTTAAATGTAAACTTGCTGAGTGCGCGCCGCAGAGCCGCCTCGCCGTATCCTCCTTCCCCTTCTGGGGCAGCTTCCAACCCCTTTCCGCTCTCTTCTATCACCCTTCCTCCATTCTCTCTCTCCTTTTCTCTCTCTCTCTCTCTCTCTTTCTCTCTTTTTCTCTCTTTCTAGCTTTCTCTATCCTCCTCCCTGCCGAGGACGTAGGCGATATGGCGGAGGTGCCTGGATTTAATATTTTACACCTCAAATGTTCGGCGCGCGCGCGAGAAATGCAAAACAGCCCGACAGCCACCCTTCTAGTACCTTTCCCCCGCGTTCTCGTTCCCATCCTCGGCATAGCCATCCACAACGACTCCCCCTTTCAGCACGGATTGGATTTAAAACGCGCTAATTTGTCGAGCACGACACGACCCACGCTTACAGACTCTTACGTGTGGCCCGCGTGGGTTTCGCGCGCGCTACACAAACGCGTGTGTGTATGTATATATACATATATATATGTGTGTGTGTGTGTGTGTGTGTGTGTGTGTGTGTGTGTGTGTGTGTGTGTGTATGCGCGCAGCGCGACGCGGGTGTGTGCATAGGCCACAGTGGGCCGCATCTAAATTTAAAATCTGCTTTGCATAATGCCCGACCCCGTCGCTGCGCCCGTCGTCGACCCCGGGACCGCCTAATTGCGGGCTCGTTCGAGCCTCGTGTCCCTTCGACACCTACGGCGGCAGTCGTTCCCGAAAAACCGGCTCCTTCCGCCTCTGTCCCTGGCTCACTTCCGTCGCTTTGAATCGCCGAGTGAGATAACGTCAGTGTCTTTCTGTCTTTCGACGGTATATGATCGATACATGTCCCTCTGCGAGGCGAAAATTCGAACGTTAAATGATCGATGCCTGCTTTTTTAACATCTAGATTCTTATGAGTTTTAAGGTGTTAAGAATAAAAAATTATTAAGAATAAGAGTCGTAGCAAACTGGAGAACGTAAGACGTATAAGCAGTTAAACCAAATGTAAAGACCATAAGGCAATAATGTAAGCAAACGCTAAAATGTTTGCTTACTGCTTACATTTCACTGCTTGCGTTTTTATGTGCCACAGCATTGAGGTTGAGTTTGATACATATGAAGCAAGTAGCATAGTGCAATCATAAACGTAATAAGAGCTATGACACACAGAAAAACGTAAGTAGTAAGCGAATTGGCAAATCACAGTGGAAAACGTAAGGCAATAATGTAAGCAGTAGCAAATCAAACATGTTGATTTGCTTACTGATTACGTCTTACTGCTTTTTCTGTGTGTGTTACGGACTTAAGAATAGACATTTCTATGAATTATCAGTATTAATTTAGAAAATATTTGATAAAGCATTGAGTTGAAGAGAAATATTGATATGATTCAACATTACTTTTTTTTTTCTACTCCAAGCACAGATGCTATTTAATTGTGAGATTAGAAATGCGCAGTCTATTCTTTTACATATATGAGCAATTGCATTTTCCTTATTACTCTTAATTACTCGTAAGCGAGATTGCTTTGTCTAACAAAAACTATAAAATAGAATTATAATTTATTAATTGTTAATAAATTTTAATATCACTACTGTCTTCAATTGTTACTTATGATACAATGCATAATGGAAAGCATTTTATTGTGTCTGAAGAAGAACAATTAGATTATTGTCGGCATTGATTGGAATAAACGAGAATATGTTAGAAGTGTTTCAACAGTGTTTCATAACAGTGTTTATATCAAATTGTTGCCAAATATTTCTAGCAGTGCTCTCATTGCGATTCAATTCGCACGCACGCGCACTTGAGTGATCGCGTGAAAGCCTGGTAGCGATTTTTACGCTAATTTCCAGCATAGCATCGCGCGTAATGGCAATGCGCCATTGAATGGTAATTAAAATTGCCGCTGAATATTCAGAGCGACCGCTTTAAAGGTGAATTTGCCGTCGGACACGGTACGCCGCCCCATAATTTACATCCATATAAGTGCGTCATTGGCGCGCGATATTGCGCGGCCAATTGCCAACAATTACCAATTACCAATTACGTAGCGCGGTAACGAGGCGGAGCGCGTGCAATTGCTCAAACCGCTGCAAACCGACGTACGTGCGAGAACGTCGATGCCTCCTTGCTCCTCGAGGCCGGAAGTCGATTGAAGGAAACTCATTTCGAACAGTTCTTTCCTGGCGGTGGATAACGATTGCGGCAATTTAGTCCGACGTTGCAACACAATCTAAACTGATACATCGAGTACGTATTATACGCCGATACTTCGTACAGATCAAGATACAGTATTTCCCCGTAATTGAACACAAAGAAACAAGTTGTTTCTCCTTTACGGAATAGCGTAGCGTATCATTTTCAAGTGATTACGACGAATTGAAGCCAAATATTTGCTTCTACATTTATCCGAGATTTTATGAACAGTAAAATACAAGCTATTTGATTTCAATTCTTTGAAGCAATTGACAATTTTTATCTTCTTGATGCTGAGATCTAACTTTTCATATAAATAATTGATTTTACTATGCAGTTCTAGTAACTTTAATATTATTGACAGAATATGTTAACTACATTATCTGAAGATTAATATTGATTATTTGATTCAATTAAACTATCGTTATTATCAAATCGTTATTATCAAATCAT
>Ga0157364_1007045_pt1 | contig 11612 bp, 8 predicted proteins | sample AttsexASBM2_FD_111476 | JGI IMG/M metagenome (GOLD analysis project Ga0157364, IMG submission 111476) | Fungus gardens microbial communities from leaf cutter ant in Ribeirão Preto, State of São Paulo, Brazil - Atta sexdens ASBM2 | ecosystem: Host-associated > Fungi > Mycelium > Unclassified ...
AGACCAAGTTTTACTTGAGAGCTTAGAGTTATTTTCAAGTAGGCTTAGACTTAGTCTGGGGCTTATAGTTAAACATTTTGTTACAATCTCTGAGATTTCCATCTTATGTTTTATAGGCATTGGTCTTATAGGTTTAGAATATCCAACATGTGTTAGAGGTATTTCATATCCTGTTTCTTATTTACTATGCTTTGCTTCATCCTCAAGACTTTTCTCATAGTCACTAAGTATCTAACCTGTATATTTATGCTTTACCAATTAATCTATCTCTTTCTTTCTTCTTAAGGCAAATCTTTGCCTAAGTTGCAATATTATGACTTGTTATGATTTCATAGATTTTATCTCATATTTAACCTATGTCTTCTATATATTAGATATATGTTAGGATTTCTTTTATTTTATGTTTCATATTTATAACAACTTGGATGATCTAGAGTAGCATAGAGATCTGTTGTTATCATGGTAATGTCATAGTATGCTCTAGATCCTTATTTTTATTTTAATCTATTTTCCTTGATTTGATTTTTGATTTTTTCTTTGGATGATAAAGATATGTGACTCATAGTCACATATTAGAGTATATAGCTACAGTATGTTATCCTCATATGGTATACATGTTGAACTCATAAACATTGCATAAACCTTAGAGTAGAAGCTTTCAAAGTAGTATATATAGTGTAGAAATATATTGGAGACTTCTTATAAAGTTTTCTTGTGATCTCTACAAGACTCTTAAACTTTAAAACTACTTGAGTGAGCCACCAACTATTTTGGTTAGTAGTTGTCATAAGACAGTACCTGTTACAATTAAAAACTCAAAGTGTTAAGTCAATAAACAAATCTTATATAGAGTTTACACAAGAAAACTCAATAAAGTTCCTAGTACAATACATCTATCTTATATATGCTAGCTAGTGGTCCATATGAGACTAATACTAACCTACCTTAAAGACCATATGTTATCTATAAGGTTAACATATTGTATAATGTTATTGTTCTATAATCTTCTTTGTTCTTCTATATGACATATATAATTAACTTGTAATAGCTATTATGTCTTTGTTATGATGTGTGACAGTTGTGACAGTTGTGACATCATATTATATCCCTTAATCTTAAGTCCTAAATAAGAAAATAAATAAAAATAAAAATAAAAGAAAAACAAAGTCTATTATCTCTGACAGTACCTTTACTACTACTATAACAACAACTCTTTACTTCTATGTTGAGCTCATAGGAGCAGATGATGTAACTTATAGCTTAGCAAACAATAGCTATTATAGTCTTTCAATAATAAATTGCACTATAATAACAAGGTAGAATTGAGAAAACAAAGAAGGAATGAAAATGGCAAGGCTATCAATATTTGGTAGAAAGAAGGTGGTAGTGGTGAGGTTTATTAATATCTATACCTACTACCTATATATCAGAATAAATATAATATAAAATAATGATGTAATAATAATAGTGTGGGTACTGATATATATACAGAGTAGAATAGTAGATATATAAAAGAAAAAGTTAATAGAAAAGCTAAAAAAAGAAATGTAAAGATTTAAATAGTAGAGAAGTTATTTGAGAAGATAAGAAAGGAATTTGGAAAAATTAACAAAAAGTCAATAAAGATGAATTAGTTACAGTTACTGTAGCAAAGTATTATAGTATTAAAGTTAAAGATAATAGTCTTTATTTATTTTTATTTCTTATCTCATTTTTATTTTCTTTTCTATTTATTTTCCAATTTTTTTGAACTTAAAATTAAGAGTTAGTGTGATGTTATATGTGACTGTTACAAACTGTCACATGTATGTCACATATCACATATTACAGTTACAAGTTATGATTACACAATTATATGTTACAAAAGAATATTATAGAAAGTTCTAGAATGATAATATTATATAGTATGTATTATATATGTTAATCTTAAAACAAGCACACACTCTTTAGAATAGGTTAGATTTAGTGTAGCATAGACCATTACCCTAGTATATATAAAGTAGATAGATTGTACTTAGAAATACTATTGAGTTCCTTTATGTAAACTCTATACAAAGTTCCTTTCTTGTCTTAATACTTTGAAACTTGAATTGTAATATATAGTATGTTTAAACTCTTACATTTTTCTTATTTTTTTTATTTCTTTCTTAGTTGATAAGAGATATATAGCTATAGTTACATGATATATTATATGATTTAATATCATAGGTCTAGAACATGGTAAAAGAAACTAAAAGAATGTTATTAGGAGCATGGATATAACATATTTACCTTGTAATAATAGTATGGTAAACTTATAAATGACACATGTAGTTTAGGATAAGACTAGAGGAGAGATGGCATAGTGGAAGAGCTCTCTGTCCATATATATTATGTCTACCTCAAACTTACTTGAGGTTATGGGTTCAATTCCTTAGTAGTCCTTTGTGTTAGGTAACTGCATAAATTGTTGACTTAAAAAAAAAAGTTTAGGATAAGACTTGTAATAGTAATATATATATACATTAGAGATTTCTTGTTGAGTTCTCTTGTAATCTCTATAAGACTCTTGCTTTATAAGTGTTATATGCCAAGTTCACTTATCTAAAAAACACATCTCCACAGTATATTTCTTGCCAACAATTAAAGCCCGCCTTCCATGGCAGAGATACTCTTATTTGACATGGTCTTCCATGATGGAGTTACTCCTGTTAGTGTCTCAATACTGAAACCTCCACTCAGGGTAAATAGAGGTTATACCACTAAAACCCTGAGTATCTCCTATAATAAGAACTTATATATAAGACTAGTAGTTACACTGTAATTGGCTAGTCTGATAATTGATGAAGATAAATTCTTATTGAACTCAATCTCCAGTGTTCAACAGCAACACACCAAATCAGTACTTACTCCCATCTCAGACTTCTTCCTATCATCTAAAGTTGCAGCTATGCAGCACATAAGCTGAAGCCAAGGTCGTTCAACAAGTCCACACATCTCCGAGTCTATATTACAGACTTTCACTCCCAGTATGAACCACATCTGACAATAAGACTACTTAGTATACTATTGATTATCTTAGTTCATAATTGCTATAACAGGTAAGCTCTACAATCTCAATAAAATAGATGTGGATGAAGAGACTGGGAGCCTTATGACCTATAAGATATTATAACTATAGCAAAAAAGACCACATTGCAAAAAATTATTGGTGGTGGAACAATATAAAGAAAACAGACATAAATAGAGTATATGTTAAAATAATAGAAGCTAATAGTCTCTTAGCTGACTTTCCATAATAAATTTCATAACTATAGTAATAATATAAACTTTGCTATAAATGAAAGAGAAGTAAAATAAATAAGGTATATATATTATGACTTAAGACTAAAAGTTTAGTCGAAAGAGAAACTTTGTATTGGGTTAACATAAGAGAGCTCAATAGAGTTCTTAGTATAAAGTATTTATCTCATATGTTATAGTTGGTCTATATAAGACCTTATTTAACTTATTCTAAATGCCATACATTATTCATAAGGTTAACATATGGTAAACATGCTGTATAACATTATTGTTATGATTAAAGACTAAGAGTTAAGTTAGCAAAAGAATCTTATATTGGGTTAATATAAGAGAACTTGATGGAGTTCCTAATTACAATGTATCTTACTTATATATATTGGGCTGTTGGTCTATACTACACTAAACCTAGTCTACCCTAAAAAATATGTATATTATATATTATTGATATATAGTATGATATTATCATTCCAGAACCTTTTATATTCTTCTATATAATCCATGATTGTGTGACCATGACTTGTGACTGTGACTTGTGACATATGTGTGATATTTTGTGGCAGTCACATATAATATCATGCTAATTTCTAACTCTAAGTCCAAAATAAAAATGAGAAAGAAAATAAAAATTCAATTCTGATAATCATTATTCCAGAACATTCTACATTTTTCTGTATGACATGTGGTTGTGTAACTGTAACTATGATATATAACAGAATTTGTAACAAAATATCATGTTGTATAACAGTATTGTGGTAATCACTAACCAAAGACAGTTAATAGCATACTGAGTAGTCTTATGGAGTAAGAGTCTTATAAGGATCACAAGAGAACTTGACAAGGAGTTCCTGATGTATTTTTATACTATATATACTACTATTACAAGTTCTATCTTAAACCACATGCATTGTCTATAAGTCTATTATACTATTACTGTTAGAGTTGAAGACAGTAGACTTTGAACTTTTTTCTTTTTTTATTTATTTATACTTATGTTTCTTTATTTTATTCAGAAGAGGAAGAGGGACATAGACGTGAAATCACAGGTGACAGTTACATCATGTCACTGTCACTGTTACAAGATCATGTGATAAAGAGAAGGGTGTAAAAGGTTCTAGAACAAGACAATATCATATAATATAACAATAGCATATTGGCCTTATAGTTAATGTATAGACACTAGAATAAGCTAGAATTAAGATAGTATGGACTACTGTCAAAATGTATATAAGGTAGACTAGCTTACAGAAGGAACTCTATTGAGTTCTCTTATATTACTCAATACAAGAGTGGTCTTTTGTCCTAAACATCTTAGACTTAAGTCATAACAGTTACTACAAGATAAACATACTATAACTATGTCTTTGACATTATTGTTCTAGTTCCTTCTACTATGTTCTAGATCTATAACATTATATCATGTGATATATCATGTGACTGCAGTCACATGCTTCTTCATTATCCAAGAAATAATAGAAAAAGAAAAATCAAATCAAAGAAAATAAATAAAAAGAAAAGAAAATCAAAATAAAATATAAGAGTTTGAGTATACCATAACAAATAGTTTGTGATAGTTACATGTGATGTCATATTAATCTCTAACCCTAATTCCAAAATAAGAAAAATAAATAGAAAGAAAATAAAACTGAGAAATAAAATGAAAATAAATAGAGTTCACTATCTTCAACTCTGACAGACTGGTTCTTTATACACCAGATCTTTGGTGCTTGACATTACCCTATCTTCTTTCTTCTATACTTCCACTTCTCTTTATCCCTTATCTACCTGCTGCTTCATCTCCTTCTATGTTTTCCTCAATGTTACTTCTATGTCCTCTTAAATCTTTCTTATCCTTTCCACAAACTCTGTTGCTTTCTCTACTTTTTCTTTTCTAATAACTCTTATCTTATTCTTATTTTTTTCATTTTTTTTATTTTTTAAATCAACAATTTATTATATGGGATACAGTAATAGGATGTAGTAGCTATATAATTGTTATAATTCAAAGACTTTAGAGTGAGCCCAAGAAAGGGAACACTGTATTGGTTAACATAGGAGAACTCAATGGAGTTCCTAGGTATAATGTATCCACCTCATATATACTTTGCTTATGGTCCATACTACATTAATCTAGCCTACTCTAAAGGAATATATGCTTGCTTTAAGGTTGACATATGTAAAACATACTATAATGACATTATTTGCTTCTAGAACCTTCTACCACATTCCATTGTGACATATGATTATGTTACGGGCCTGTCTTCTGTTCAAATTTTGTGCCTTTATAAATTATTCTAAGTTCTTGTAATCCATTCAGATCTCAAACTTGAACTTAGCATCCTCTAATAAGTATCTCCAGTTTTCTAGTTCTCTTATTACCACCAGTATCTCTTTGTTGTGAATCTTGTAATTTCTTTTTGTTTCATTAATAGACTTGGAGAAAAATGCTACTAGTCCCCACCTTCTATCTTTGCATTTCATAAATAATACACCACTTGCTATATAGTCCAATACATATACTTCCATTCTCATTTTTTGTCTAAATCCAGTGTTGCCAACACTAGTTCTTTTGTGAACCTCTCCTTCAACTCCTGAAATGCTTTCTCCTGCTTCTCTGTCCAATCTTACTTCTAATCCTTCTTCACCATATTGTGTAATGGTCTGACTATTATTGCAAAATTCTTGATGAACTGCTGATAATAGTTAGTTAGTTCCAAAAACTTCTATACATCTTTAACTTCTTTCAGGGTTGGCCATTCCAATATTTCTTTCACCTTCTCTTTCTTCATCTTAATCCCTTTTAGCCCAATCACCACTCCTAAAAATCCTACCTCTCTAATCTTCTACTTGTACTTTTCTAGTTTTATATATAGATTATTTTCTACTAACCTTGTTACTACTTCCTCTATTACTTCATCATGCTCTTTTTTCTCTTCTATTTCCACAATCACATTGTCAATAAAGCTTGTTACTTCCCCAGTGTTGATCAAGTTCTACAGGATCTTGTTTATCATTGTTTGGAATATCACTGGAGAATTGGTTAGTCCAAAGAATATAATATTATATCCCTATCTTAGATCTAACTTAGTAAATACTTTCTTCATACCTGTGTTTTTTATGATATCTGAAATAAGAGACAAAATGTAATTGTTTTTAATGGTCCACTCATTTAAATATCTATAGTCTTATACTATGTGCTTCTTTCTATCTTTCTTTCCTATGAAAAACACTAGCACTAATTAAGGTAACTTCAAGGGTCTGATATACTCTTTCCTTAACTAGTTTTGGATGAACTCATGCACCTTTCCCTGCTCTTCTCTTGACAACAAATACATCTTTCTCTTTCTCAGCACAAATCTCTCCTTCATCTCTATTGTATGGTTCTACATCTTCTTTGATGGTATTCTCTCACTCTGCTTCTTTCCACACATATGAATCTACTTATGGAATTTTTCTGGCACTAAATTTTGTGCTTTTTCCTCTGACTTTACTACTACTTCTTCTTTGTCCCATATCTCCCATTCTTTTTATCAGAGTTAAAGACAATAGACTTTATTTATTTCAATTTCAATTTCCTTTCCACTTTTATTTTCTGGTTCTTTTATTTTCTATGTCTGGGGATCTAAGGTTAGAGACTAGTGTGATGTCACAGTTATGTGATCATAATGGAAGGATATAGAAGATTTTAGTATGATAACATCATACAATGTTTAACATATATCAACCTCAAGGCTAACACATAGTCATTTAGGGTAGGCTAAAAGTAGTAAAGTATAGACCATTAGGGTTTAGTATATAAGATAGATAATTTTGTACAGAGTTCTCTATCAAGTTCTCTTGTGTTAACCCTAATATAAGGTTTTTTTCTTTAATCAATCCTAAAGTCACTGAATCATAATATTAGAACTCAATTCCTATTCTTGAGACTGTCCAGCACAGAACCCTCTCCATACTCTTACTCTTTTACTATTTTTGACCAAGGGACAACACAGTCCTTTAGTCAAGAAGAACTACTGGGCCCTAAACATAAGAGGTATACTAGTTAGACAGGAAAATTCTAGCCATTTGTTTGTATCAAAGCCTACTGGTACACTTCAAACATACTATCTTTTGTGAATGTATTATATACATTCTTCTATTATCAGCTCTGTACTACAGACCCACTTATGATCTGTCTATATAGGAGAATGACAAGTATTCTTAAAACCTTGTCTAAAGTAGAACAACCTTCTTAGGTCAAAATTGTACATGTTTTTCTTAAAGTACTAGTAGTCAGTAAATAGTGTAAGGTGGGACAAGAAGAGGGCCTACTAGCATCTATAGAGATTTCCTCAAGTTCCAAGTATGAATCAGAGAGTAAGGCTAGCACCAACTCCTCTCTTCTACTACTTTATACATCATCTCCCCCAACTCCAACACAACTATCATCCTTACTATCCCTAATCTCACCACCATTATATATTATGAGCCAACATAGCCAAATCAATTATGAGCTTTTAGCTCAACAACAATAAAAGTAGCTTGCAACACTGCAGACTCAGGTTCAAGCACTACTAGCAGCACAGAGAGGATTAGCATCTGGAGTAGAGGAAGTGGCCAAGCTACAAATGTTTGATGGGAGTTCTGGGAAAGTTTTGAGGTTTGTAACAGTCTGCAAATTATATATATAAGAATGAAGATAAGGGGAGTAGCAGTGGAGGAACAGATCCAATGGGTCTTGTTATATATACAAGAAGAATCAGCAGATATATAGAAGGAGAATATACTAAAGGATTTGGAAAGAGAATTATTGGAATATGAGACAGCAGGGGAATTTTTAACAGATATAATAAAAGAGTTTGGAGGAGATGATGAAGAAATGGTAAAAGTGGCAGAGTTGAAAAGGGTAGAGTAGAGAGAAAAAACAATAGAGGAGTTTGTTTAGGAGTTTAGGAAAATAGCAAAAGGAAGTGGATATGAGGGAAGGCCTTTAGTAGAGATATTTAAGAAAGAAATGAATAGGATTATATACCAAAAACTCATGAAGTCAGAATGGCAGCCCACCTTGATCAAGTAGTGGTATAATAGAGTAATTGCATTAGATAGAAACTGGAAAGAAAGTATGCAGGAGGAAGAGAGGTTGAAGGAACAACAAGATAATGGAGCCCAGGCTCCAAGGTTGAACAATTAGAGGATGCAACAACAGCAGTGGCCATAGCCTCAAGTTTGACCAAGGAAACAAGAGGCTCAATAGTGGGTACCAGCAAGGCTTGCACCAATGGAAGGAGTGGAGAGAACAAATATAGCAATGATATATCTAAACTAATGGACAGGGTTTGCATCTTGACAAGACCTATATACTATGGATATGGATAGGGGGAGAAACTGTTATAGTTGTGGAGGATTTGGCCATCTAGCATAGAATTGTAAAAGATGAATTATGGGCCAAGAAAGGAGGGTGGAATATGAGAACAATTGTAAGAATAGACAGAACAATTTAAATAGGAAGGGAGATTTAATAGTTCTTGATTAGGTCTTAATAATAATAGGTTTCCAATACTTTCTAGAGTGATGGAAAATATATTCTGCTGCAATCTAAACAATGGAGATATGTTAAGGGAGATAATAGTAAAAAATGGGCTGGAGAGAATTAATATACAGGAAGAAGTGACAGTAGAAGCATTGTTGAATAGTGGGGCTACAAGGCTAGTAATAAGCTTGGAGTTTGCAAGAAAGCAGGGATTCAAGCTGAAAAAAATAGAAAGACCAATTTATGTGAGGAATGTGGATAGGACTTTAAATAAAGAGGGGCCAATAAAATATATGATAGAGGTAAACATTTACTACCAGGGACATAAGAAGAGGATGAAAATATATGTGATAGGAGGACAGAAGTGGAGTGTGATTTTGGGAATGCCTTGGCTTGCTTGCCACAACTCTGAGATCGACTGGAGAACAGAGGAGGTAAAAATGACAAGATGTCTGGAGAAATGTAGAAAGCAATGGAGACCAAAGCAGGGAAAATCAGAGTAGGAAAAGTAGAAGGAGAAAGAGAAGAAAGAAGAAAAGAAAAAGAAAAGAAAAGGAAAAACCCAGAAAAAGGAGAATAATGAAAGTAAAGAAGATAGTAGAAGAATGGAAAATCTGGGATGAAGAAGAAGAGGCAGCAAAATCTGAGAAAGAGGCAAAAAGACTAGTATTAGAAAGGTTCCACAAGTGAATTCATGTCTTTGGCAAGAAGGTCAGTGAAAGGATACCCACAAGGAAATTATGAGATCACAATATCAATATGAAGGAAGAGTTTGTACTGAAGAAGGGGAGGGTGTATCCATTGTCAAGAGAAGAAAAAGAGGAGGTACACAAGTTCATTTCTAAATAATTGAGGAAAGAGTATATTAGATCCTTGAAGTTGCCTCAAATAGTACTAGTGTTTTTTGTAGGGAAGAAAGATGGTAAGAAATAGATGGTTCAGGACTATAGATATTTGAATGAATGGACCATAAAGAATAATTACCCATTACCTCTTATTTTGGATATTATAGAAAATATAGGCACAAACAAAGTATTTATAAAGATAGACTTGAGATGGGGTTATAATAATATATGAATAAAGAAGGAAGACAAGTGGAAGGCAGTGTTCACAACTTCAGAAGGGTTATTTGAACCAATGGTGATATTCTTTGAGCTAACAAACTTACCTGCAACATTCCCGACTATGATGAACAAAATCTTGTGAGACTTCATTAATACTGGAAAAGTAACAAGTTTTATAGATGATGTGATAATAGGGATAGAGATAAAAGAGAGGCATAATGAGATAGTAGAAAAAGTAGTGAAGAGGTTGGCAGAGAATGATCTATATGTAAAACCTGAAAAATACAAGTAAAAGGTAAAGAAAGTGGGGGTTTCTAGGAGTAATAATAGGACTGGAGAGTATCAAGATGGAGAAGGAGAAGATAAAGGGTGTTCTAGACTGGCCTACTTCACAAGGAGTTAAAGATGTGTAGAAGGTTTTAAAACTGGCAAACTATTACCACCAGTTTATTAAGGATTTTACAACAATAGCTAGACTATTACATGATATAGTGAAGAAGAAACAGAAGTAGGAATAGACAGAGAGGCAGGAAGGGGTATTTAGAGAGCTGAAGGAGAGGTTTACAAAATAACTAGTGTTAGTGGCACCAGACTTAGACAAAAAAATGAGAATGGAAGTAGATGCATTGGACTATGCAATAGGAGAAGTTATTTATAGAATGCAAAAATGGAAAATGGAGACTGGTTGCTTTTCTCTCAAAATCCCTCAATGAAACAGAGAGAAACTACAAGATCCATGATAAGGAGATGTTAGCAGTTATAAGAAGATTAGAAAACTGGAAACATTTATTAGAAGACACAAAATTCAAGTTTGAGATCTGGACAGATCACAAGAACCATGAAAGCATAGAAATTAAATAGAAGACAAGCAAGATAGGCCTTATATTTGTCAATATTTAATTTCACTTTGAAACATGTTCTAGGAACAAAAATGGGAAAGGTAGACAAACTTAGTAGATGACTGGACTGGAAAGTAGGAGTAGAAAAAAACAATAACAATCAAATATTTATTAAAGATCATTGGCTTTGTAGCTTATTGGAAGTAGTGATAGAGAGACCAGAAGTAGAAATATTGGAGAAAATAAAAATAGCTAGGAGTAAGGATGAAGAAGTAGTTAGAGTAGTAGAGGAGATGATGAAGACAGGAGTAAAAGTATTAAAAAGAGAAGAGTGGCAGGTAGAGAAAGACCTAGTATTGAAAGAGAGGAAAGTCTATGTACCAAAGGATGAAGTGTTGAGAGTGGAAATAATCTAGTTACATCATGATGTACTAGTAGCAAGACATAAGAAGAAGTAAAAGACAACAGAGTTAGTGACAAGAAATTATTGGTGGCCAGAAGTAACAAGAGATGTGGGAAAATATGTAGAAGGATGCAATATGTGTCAGAGAATGAAGAATAGGACAGAGGCACCAGCAGGGAAGTTGAAGTTGAGTGAGATATCTGAGAAACTGTATACTACAAAATAAACTACTCACTTATTTGTGATATCTAAATCTTGGGTACACTCTCAGAGGTTTAGAAGTGACTCAGAAGTTTAATAATAATGACAATGATAATTAAGATCAATACAGATGAGAAAGAACAAAGATTGATAATAAATGATGATAATTGGTGTTGTTAAGTCTGAGGTCTAATCTTTAGATACAGAGGTATATACAAAAAAGTGATAGCCTGTGCACAAGCTCTTTCCATCACATGATCAAAACTTGTACCTGATAGGAGCTGTCATCTATCATAGCAGCTGTCAGGCTAATTTTA
>Ga0157364_1007046_pt1 | contig 11612 bp, 20 predicted proteins | sample AttsexASBM2_FD_111476 | JGI IMG/M metagenome (GOLD analysis project Ga0157364, IMG submission 111476) | Fungus gardens microbial communities from leaf cutter ant in Ribeirão Preto, State of São Paulo, Brazil - Atta sexdens ASBM2 | ecosystem: Host-associated > Fungi > Mycelium > Unclassified ...
CCTCACTACTAGATAGCCTACTGAGAGCTTTGCTGAAGTCAGCATACTATGAGTACCGTTCTGGCAAGTGGTTGCTACAACATCCTTCTTAGGACAAAATTGTATATATCTTCCTTAGGGCAGTAGTTAGTAGATGAGATAGTCAGTAGATGGTGTAGGCAGGACAAGAAGAGTGCCTGCTATTATCTACAGAGATTTCCTTGGCTTCAGAATACGAGTCAGAAACTGAGTCCAATACAAGATTAGTTCTTTTGGCACAAGAATAATCACAACCCATCCCACCACCTATTACGCCCCTATTCTTATCACCAACCCCACCCCCACCATACAAAATGAGTCAACCTAACTACTCTGCCATCATAAGATAGTTGCAAGAACAAATCACCACATTATCCAAACAAGTGGCAGCAAGGGGAAGAGAAGAAGTAACGAACCTAGAAGTAGCAAAACCCCAGGTATTTGATGGGACCCCCTCAAAGATCTCAGAATTCATAACTACATGCAAATTATATGGGAAAGCAAAGATGAGGGAGGTACCATTGAAGGAACAGATCCAATGAGTGCTGTTCTACATGTAGGGAGGGTTAGTAGACATATAGAAAGAAAATGTGTTAGAGGAACTAGAGACAGGGAAACTAGAATTTGAGAATATAGGGGAATTTTTAGCAGAGATCAAGAAAGAGTTTGGAGGAGAGGAGGAAGAATCAGCAAAAGTGGCAGAACTGAGGAAGCTGGAACAAGGAGGGAAGATGATGGAAGAGTTTGTTCAAGAATTCAAGAGGACAGCAAGAGGAAGCAGATATGAGAGAAGGCCACTAGTAGAGAAGTTCAAAAGGAAGACAAATGGGGTAATCAGGAGGAAGTTAATGGAGGCCAAAAATCAGCCAGGCCCCATTGAACAGTGGTACAGGAGGACAACAGCCCTTGATAGAAATTGGAGGGAGAGTAGAAGAGAGAAAGAAAGATTGAGGGGAAAGAAGAAACAGGAAAAAGGAACTCCTAAACAGAAGCAATGTCAGATAATGCCACGACCCTTAGTGTGGTAAAGAAGGCAAATGCCCTCTCAGCAGGCAACAACAGGGCCTGCTCTGATAGAGGGAGTTGAAAGGACAAACGTGATAGCAGTACAAGAGCAGGAACAGAGAATGGAGGCTCCCAGAAGAGACTCTTATGTGATAGAGATAGATAGGAGGAAAAACTGCTACGCTTGCAGAGAATTTGGGCACATGGCCCATTACTACAGAAATAGAGGAAAAGCGATGGAGGAAAAAAGAGTAGAATATGGGGAAGAAATTATTGAGAGAAATCTTTATCATTTGAACAATTTAAAAGCAGTGGAGAATCTAAAGTTCCTCGACTAAATTCTTTTAATAAATTTAATGTATTAGCTAAGAAAATAAACACTGATATATTAAAACCAGAGAGAACTGAAAAAAAAAATAGAAGTAAGAAAAGTAGAAGGAAAAACACTAAGGGAGATGATGGTGAAAATCAGGCTAGAAAGAGTGGATACACAGGAGGGGATAATAGTAGAGACATTGTTAGACAGTGGAGCCACAGAGCTGGTTATGAGTTTGGAGTTTGTGAAAAAACAAGGTTTTAAGTTAAAAAAGCTAGAAAGGCTGATGTATGTGAGAAACGTAGATGGGTCGCTAAACAAAGAGAAATCTATAAAACATATGGTAGAGGTGAACATATATTATCAGGGTCATAGGAAGAGGATGGAGATCAATGTTATTGGAAGACAGAAGTAGATGGTGATTTTAGAGATGCCATGGCTAGCACAATACAATCCAGAAATAGACTGGAGAACAGGAGAAGTGAAGATGACAAGGTACCCAGAAGAATGTGGTAAGCAGTGGAGGGCAGTACAAGGAAAATCAGGTTGGGAGAAACAAAAGGAAGAGGAAGCAAAGGAAGAAGCAGGAAGAAAGAGAAAAGAGAAGAATAAGAAAAGGAAACAGAAGAAAGAGAAGACGATAAAGGTTAAGAAAGTAGCAGAAGAATGGGAGATTTGGGACAAAGAGGAAGAAGCAGTAAGATTGGAAGAGGAAGCAAAGAAGAAGGTGTCTGAAAAGTTTCACCTGTGGATCAAGATATTCAGAAAGAAACAATGAGAGAGAATGCTGACAAAGAAGGTGTGAGATCATGCAATAGATGTGAAGGAGGGATTTGTACCAAGAAAGGGAAAGGTTTACCTGTTGTCAAGAGAAGAAAGAGAGGAGGTAAGGGAATTTATTTGGGAACAGTTGAGGAAGGAATATATCTGGCTGTCAAAGTCACCACAAACAGCACTAGTGTTTTTTATAGGAAAAAAGGACAGAAAGAAACAGATAGTGCAGAACTACAGGTATTTAAATGAGTGGACAATAATGAATAACTATCCACTCCCTTTGATATCAGATGTCTTGGAAAACATTGGGACAAAGAAGGTCTTTACAAAGATGGACCTTAGATGGGGATATAACAATGTGAGGATAAAAAAGGGAGATGAGTGGAAGGCGGCATTCACCATACCAGAAGAGTCCTTTGAACCTATGGTGATGTTCTTCAAGTTGACAAACTCGCCAGCAATATTCCAAGCAATGATAAATGAGTTGCTGAGGTACTTGATTAACATAGAGAAAGTGGCAGTGTTTATAGATGATGTTATAATAGGAGCAGAAACAGAAGAAGGGCATGACAAAATAGTAGCAGAATTGATTAGGAGATTGGAAGAGAATGATTTGTATGTTAAACCGGAGAAGTGTAAATGAAAAATTAAAGAAGTAGGGTTTTTAGAAGTGGTGATAGGACCAGAGGGAATCAAGATAGAGAAGAAGAAGGTGAAAGAAGTGCTGGATTGGCTGACACCTAAGTATGTCAAGAATATGCAGAAGTTCCTAGGATTGGTGAACTACTACCATCAATTCATCAAGGGCTTTGCATCCATAGCTAGGCCATTACATGATATGGTAAAGAAAGATCAGAAGTGAAATTGGGCAGAGAAACAGAAAGAGGCATTTAAAAGGTTGAAGGAACGCTTTACAAAAGAACCAGTGTTAGCAGCACCGGATCTAAACAAAAAAATAAGGATAGAGGTGGATACATTGGACTATGTGATGGGAGGAGTATTGTTAATGGAATGTGAGGATGGATTGTGGAGACCAGTAGCATTTCTTTCCAAGTTCTTGAATGAAACAGAGAGGAACTACGAAATTCATGATAAAGAAATGCTAGCGATTATCTGGGGATTAGAGAGTTGGAGATATTTGTTGGAAGGAGCACAATCCAAATTTGAGATCTGGACAAATCATAAAAATTTGGAGTATTTTATGAAGGTGCAAAAGTTAAATCGGAGGCAAGCCTGATGGGTGTTATACTTGTCTAAATTTGATTTTACCCTAAAACATGTTCCAGAAGCAAAGATGGGAAAGGCGGATGGATTAAGTAGAAGATTAGATTGGAAAGTAGGTGTAGAAAAAGACAATGAGGACCAGGTATTTATTAAAGACAACTGGATTTGTAATTTACAGGAAATGGTAATAGAGGGACTGGAAGTAGAAATGTTAGAAAAAATAAAAAAAGCTAGAAGTAAGGACGAAGATGTAGTTATAGTAGTAGAGGAGATGAAGAAAGTGAAGGTAAAGGAGCTACAAGGGAATGAGTGGAAGATAGAAGGAGAGTTGGTGTTGAAAGAAGGAAAGATGTATGTACTGAAGGATGAGGAGTTAAGAACGGAAGTAATCTGGTTATATTATGATATGCTGACAGCAGGATATGGGAGATAATGGAAGATAGTGGAGTTGGTAATGAGGAATTACTGGTGGCCAGGAGTTATGAGAGATGTGAGAAGATATGTAAAAGAGTATGATTTATGCTAGAGGATGAAAAATAGGACAGAAGAATTGGCAGGAAAGTTGAAGTTGAGTGAAGTACTAGAGAAACCATGGACACACTTAATGGTAGACTTCATTACAAAGTTACCGGTGGTAGCTGGGAAAGATGCTATCCTAGTAATCTGTGATAGGTTGTCCAAAATGATGCATTTTGTGGCAATAACAGAAGGAACATTGGCAGAAGAGTTGGCAAGGCTATTTAGAGATAATGTGTGGAAGTTGCATGGATTACCAGAGAGCGTAGTATTGGATAAGGGACCTCAATTCACAGCAGAATTGATGAAATGTCAGGCATGGTTCACACCAGGGTAGAAGTCTGCAAAATAGACTCGGAGATAAGTGGACTTGTGGAACAACCTTGGCTTCAGCTTATATGCTGTGCCATCTGTATGCTGCATGGTCACAACTTCAGATAATGGGGAGAAGTCTGAGATAGAAGTGAGTGCTGATTGGTGTATCGCCATTGAACACTAGAGATCAAGTTCAATAAGAGTTTATCTTCGTCGATTATCAGACTAGTGGATTACAGTGTAACTACTAGTCTTATATACAAACTGATAGTATAGGAAATGCTCAGGATTTCAGTGGTAAAACTCCTATTACCCTGAGTGGAGGTTTCAGTGTTAAGACACTGACAGTAGTAACTCTGTCATAGAAGACCGAGTTGAATAAGAGTATCTCCACCGTGGAAGATGGAATACCTGGATAGTTGCAGCACCACCATGAGACGTGTTATGAGAAAGGTGGCCACTATGGAAGGCGGGCTTGTATGATTCAGAGGTGGTTTCACCATGGGAATATTATTTCAGGACGAGTGGACTTGCATATGACATGAAAGAACTAAATAGGATGTTGGAGATAGAAACGAGGTTATCAATAGTATTTCACCCACAAACGGATGGACAAACAGAACAAATGAATCAAGAGTTAGAGCAATACTTGTAATTCTTTGTAGAGCATAGGCAGAAGGACTGGCCAGAATGGTTGTCATCAGCTGAGTTTGCAGTGAACAATAAGGTTCATACAGCAACTAAAGTTTCACCTTTCATGACAAATTATGGAAGAGAAATGAGAATGGGAGGAGACATTAGAAAAAGTGGAAAAGTGGAAAAGGCAACAGAGTTTGTAGAAAGAATAAAAAAGATACATGAGAAAGTGAGAGCAGCATTGAAAAAGGTGCAGGAGGATATGAAGAGGCAAACAGATAGAGAGAGGAAAGAAACAGAGGATTGGAAGAAGAGAGATAGAGTTATGTTGAGTACTAAGGACCTGGGGTTCAAAGAGAGACTGGTGAAGAAGTTAGTAGATCATTACGTGGGCTCATATACCATTGAGGAGATAGTATCTACCAATGCAGTCAAGTTATGACTGCCAACCTTGATGAGGATCTATCTGGTGGTAAATGTTAGTTGGACAGTGTAGTACAAGAAGCAAGTAAAGTAACAGAAAAAGGAGAAAGGAAAACCAATGGAAGTGGAAGGAGTTGAAGAATGGGAAGTAGAAAATATACTAAATAAGAGAAAAATAAGAGGGGTGGAGAAGTACTTAATGTGTTGAAAGGGATTTATAGTGGAGCATGATACTTGGGAGAGAAGAGAGGATCTAGAAAATGTGAAAACAGTGTTAGAAAAATTCAAAGGGAGAATGAACACAGAAGTAAGAAGACAAGAGAAGATAGATAGAGCGGAAGAATGAAACTTTAGGAGAGGAGAGTTACCAGGAAAGTTTACAGTGAGGATGTTGTATGGGTGGAATGATGATAAGTTTGAGGAGGAATATTTGAAGAAGTTAGAAAGGAATTGGAGAAGATGGAAAGCAGTTTCTCTGTAGAAACCTTGAAGGGGGGATAATGTCAAGTTTACAAACAGTAGACTTAGTTTTTCTTTATTTTCATTTCTATTTTCATTTTTCTCTTCAATTTATTTTCTACTTTTTCTATTTTTAGAACATAAGGTTAGGGTTAGTGATGGTCACGAGTCATGAGATGCATGGAAGAACATAGAAGGTTCTGGAAGAATAACATCATACAATGTGTAATACACATATTGACCTTAAGGTGTACACATGGTTATTTAGGATAGGCTAGAATTAGCTCACATGGACCATTGGGTATTTGTATATAAGGTAGACTATCCTATATAGAGTTTTCTATCAAGTTCTCTTGTGTTACTCTAATACAAGGGTTGTCCTTATTTCCAACTCTAAGAAATTAAGTTCATAACACTGTCATCTGTTTAACTTGTAGAGTTCTCTGAAATATTTCAGATTTTTGTGGTCTGTCCAAATTTCAAATGGTTCTACTGCATCCAACAGATATTGTCACTATTTGGATAAAGCTTCCTCAATTGCTAGTAATTCCTTATCATAGATTTCATAATTTCTCTCTACTGATTGCATTATTCTGAATAAAAATGCTATTAGTTTTCTTTTTCCTTCTTGTTCTTGAGATAGTACTCCTCCAATAGCATATCCTAAAACATCTATTTCTACCCTAAATTTTCCTTCTCTCTTTGGAAGAGAAAGTACTAGTTGACTTGTTATTTTCTCCTTTAGCTCTTCAAAATCCTTCTGATGTTTTTCATTCCATATCCATTCTTTTTTTCCTTTCAACTCATTTAATGGTTTTGCTGTATGACTGAAATTTTGAATAAATCTTCTGTAGAAGTTTGCAAATCCTAAGAAGCTTTCTATGTCCTTGACTTTCATGTTTTCCATTCCTTAACTGCTTTGGTTTTTTCTTATTCCATCTTGACTTGTTCTTTTCCAACAACTACTCCTAGTATTGGAATTTCCTTCATGTTGAAGTTGTATTTTGACCTTTTAAAACATAAATTGTGTTTTTCTGCAATCTTTAAAAATCTAATCATTTATTCCTTGAGTTTCTTCATTGTTTTGGCCAGTATAACAAAGTTGTCCATATGATTTTCCAATACTCCTTCATGGAGTAACTCCTGGAAAATGCTGTTCATTATTCTCTGGAATATTCCTAGTGAGTTGCATAGTCCAAAATATATCACTTGTAGTTCAAATAACCCCTTGTTTGTTAGGAAAGCCACTTTCCATTCATTGCCCTCTTTAATCTGAATATTGTTATACCCCTATATGAGATCAAGTTTGTTGAAGTATTTAGCTTCCTTCAACTTGTCAATTACTTCTCCAATCAGAGGTAGTGGTGTTTTATCTTTTATTGTGACTTGGTTTGGTTTCCTATAGTCTTGAACCAATTGTAATGAACCATCTTTCTTGGAAATATAAAAGCATGGTACTATATATCTTGACTTTGATTCCACAATTAACCCAGCTTTCAATTGTTTGTCCAACCATTGGTTTAGTGCTTTCTCTTTTTTTAGTATCATTGTGTATGTCTTTGCATTTAATTCTCTCAGAGCTTCTTCCATTAGGTGATCCCATTCTCATTATTCCAGTAGTTTCTTGAATTTCTTCTTGTTAAATAAATGAGTGAATAGTCAAATATACTCCAATAAATCCTCTGGGTTTATTGTATCAAGTTCCTTTTCAATTTTTCCGTTGTCCTATTTCTTGGTTTCTGTTGCCTGTGTTCTTTTGGTTTTGAACTTGATATCCTGATGTTTCATCTTGCAGCTTCCTGAACATCTTGTAAATCATATTGTTCCATTTTTCCAATTTACTTCTGGGTTATGCTTGACCAACCAGTCATGTCCCAGAAACATATCTGTTCTATTTAAATCCATTACTGTAGCTTCCAACTACTTCTTGTGTCTGTTAATTTCAATTTCTAAAGATGCCATCCTGGTCACCTCTCTGTTCTTTGTTCTGTCTGTGTTAAACACTTTAAATGAAAAGTTTATTGGTTTTATCTGTATTCTTTTCTCCTTAACTAGCTGTTTGTTGATTCCCATGTGTATGCATCCAAAATCCACCAATACCTTAACTTTGAGATTTTTGCCATTCTTTGTTTTCATATTTGCTTACACATTTAATTCTCTTTCAACATTACTCCATCAGTTTGGAATAACATATTTTTTTGAGAATTTTCAGATGAGATCTCTTGTACTGTGCCTACTCAAGATCTTTTCTAAAACCCTGTTTCTTATCTTTCTCTTTGTCATCTTCATCATCTGATTCTTCTTGAATCTTTCATTTCTTCATTAATTATTTTCCTTTACAATCCTTGGCAATGTGTTCTTTTTTATCACATTTAAAACATCTTCTTGTCTCTTTCTCTTTTTTCTTCCAACATTCCTTGGCCATATGCCCATACTTGTTGTAGTTGAAACACTTAGGCTTCCCATTCTTGAAATTATTGTTGGACTTTCCAATGTCCATGGGTTGTCCTTGCCCTCCGTATGTCATTCCTGTTTCTATCTTGTAATCCTGTCATCCTTTTGTTAATTCATATCCTTGTCCAACTAAGGTGATCATTACCTTCCACTTCTTAAATAACTCTGGTACTATAATGGGCAGATATCCCAGTATTATTTTGATTATATCTTGTCGTACATTCTTCTTCAACAAAAAGATAGTATGTAGCTTATCTGTATTTGCCTTTATAGCTAAGACATTAAACTCTATCATGAAGTCTGCTATATTTCATTTTCTTTGTTTAAAGGTTTCAATCTTCCATTTGATATCTACTGTCTTCATTTTGTCACTGAATGTGGTCTTGATCTCTTTAACAAATTCTTCCCAATCCTAGGTTTCTAATTCTTCATCTAGTTTGTCTAGCTTTCTCTGGGTGTAAATACCCACTATACCTCTCCTGAGACAAGCCAGAATCACTGTAATCCCATTGTCAGTCTCCATAACCCTGTTGCTTTTGAGGAATAATTGAATTCCCCTCCACCAGTTTTCAAACTTTGTTCTGTTCCCATTGAACCATCCTGGATCTGAGACCATACTCTTTGATATAATACCTGTCCATTATCATTTGTCATTGCTTGTTATGAGACACTTTGAACACTGACGATTTTATTTTATTTTATTTTTCTGAGTTTACTTTTCTTTTTCTTTTCTTTTTATTTTGAAGGATGATGAAGAAGTATGTGACATCACAAGCCTAGAACATGATGGAAGGGTCTGGAAGATGACGTCAGGGCACATAGAATACATATGGTGGCCTTGAATAGAACATGAGGCAGGAATGAGGACAAAGCATGGACATTAGGGTAGGGTTAAATATTGGTAGCATAGACCAAGCATGTTTTGTATATATAGGATTCTAATTTAGCAGAGACTCCTTGTCGAGTTCTCTTATGAACTTCCTACTCTATATCCTATTTTGAGATTTACTCGTTAGTACTGTCATTGGACTTTGAGTCTAGTGGTTGCTACAACATTGCTGGTACTAGTGCTGTAGACATTTCTTTATCTGATTGTTTGTATATTTCTTCCAAGACTTTGTTTGTGATCTTGAACTCATCTTGGTTCATCTCATGATCTATACTACAAATATTTTGTTCTTTGTCCAGCAGTAACTTTACCTAATTCGTCCATAGACTAACTACTATATACCTCTCCTTTTGCATAATAAACTTGTCAATGCTTTACCAAATATTATGACCTTAGCTTAGAGCTCAGGTTGCACTTAGACAAAGACTCGAGGAAGTAAAGAAATGATATACAAGTGGTAAAGCATAAGGATACAGGAATGTATCTATGCTATATATACATATAAGAAATGAGACAGTAATCCATTGTATATGAAGCAAACAAGTCATAAAACATAAGGATAAAGTAAGAGTATAACATCTACTATATAAGGCACTGACTGAGACCATTATGGTGTAGCCAATCCTGTCATCATCACCCTTGACCCTAGTCCATATTGTATCTATGAAGCATCAATTGTAATACTAGACTTTTGTACTTGAAAGAATTTAACTGAATACAATGAGATTATTCTAGTAGAGATGTTCAGAAATGAATTGAATACTGGCCTAGCTTGCAAACTAGTGGAAATAGGAGGAATAAATAGAAGCTTGACCTTAAAAGAGTAGCATCTCAAAGCAGTTGAGTTTAAGAGAGCAAAACAAATAGCAGAAGATATTTTTGAAAGACAGACTATCAAGTTATCAGAATTAGCATTCAGAATAAAAGAAAAGCTAACCCAGAGAACTAGAGAATATGACTTACTAGTTAAGGACTCCAATTTGATGGATATTAATGTAATGAGAAAGCAAGACATTTGTTTTAACTGCAAAGAAAAAGAATATATTGCAGCTAGATATCTCAAACCAAAAAAGTCTAGAAAGTACTTTGGAAAAAAGCTTAAGATAGAGAAATCAGTAGACAAAATAACAAAGGAAGAGCTAAAATAATTTATAAAAAGACAAATAGAGGATTTTGGGATTAACAGGAAGTAAGTATCCACTTATCTGTTAAAATCATAGAATTAAAGCTACAAATCAATAAACTAGTTGATGATGGGAGCTTGATCTATTTGAATGCCAGATACTTTAGAAGAAGCAAAGAATACTCAGCAAAGTAGATAGTAAGGAGAATTAGAGAAGAAAATGAGTTCAAAGCAGTAAAGATATTAAAAAATATGGACTCATTCTTCTCAAGAAAACAACTATTCAACAACTCTAGTCTAGAAACTAAACTGACTGACTGACTCAGATATTATTCCAGTCCTAAAGGCAATAGAAATTAAAAAAAAACAACAACTAGACATAAAGTCTAGCTCACAACTCTTGATACTATAGAAAAGTTTACTATGATAGCATTAATTGACTTAGGATGTACAAATTCATATATACACCAAATATTCATGGAAAAGAAGAAGATTAATACACAAAAATATAAGAATTCCATTCTATGCTACAATGCAGATAGTTCTCAAAATAAAGCTAAAACAATCACAGAATTTGTAGAAGTAAAACTCAATATAGGAGATCACTTGGAACAAATTCATCTAGAAGGTAGAACTAGAAAAAGTAAGCCTTTTTCTAGAATATGACTGGCTCTGAAAGTATAATCCAGTTATCAACTAAAACAAGTCTATACTATCATTCAAAAGATGTTCTTTTTATAGTAGAAGAATATCGAATTAGAAGAAGAAGAAAAGAAAACAGAAGAGTATGAGGAATAAATACTACTAGTAAATGTAGAAAAAAAATAGTAGAAAGGCAAAAGGACAACTAAGAAGTAAGCTTTGAAGATTAGATACCAAAAGAATACTAGAAATACCACAATACTATCTTTAACAAGAAAACATTTGATAAGCTCTCCCTGTGAAGACTATGGAATTATGTAATTGAAATTATTCTAGAAGCCTTATTAAAAAACTATAAGATTTATGTTATAAGACGAGAGTATGGACAGACTTGGACTAAGGTTAGGGTTAAGTAGTATTATTATTAGTCTACAATGGAAGAGAGATAGGAGATAGGCACATGACCTGGAAGTCATGTGACAGAGTCTAAAACGGTCTAGAAGGATCGAGAGGAGTCTAGAAAGGAGTTAGGGTTAGAAGTGACATCAAGAGACAATGGTTTCTCATGGTGTACACATGTATAGCAGAGATTAAGAGTATGATGTCAGGGCATATGTAGGAAGCATGGTGGCCTTAAGGAAAACACATGTGGATGAGTAATAGAATATGAGGACAATATATGGACATAAGGGCAGGTAATTATTGTTGTAGCACAGACCAGGAGCCTGTAATATATATAGAGGATCAATACAGCGAGGGCTCCTTGTCGAGTTCTCTTGTAATCCCCACTACTAGATAGCCTACTGAGAGCTTTGCTA
>Ga0157364_1007047_pt1 | contig 11610 bp, 4 predicted proteins | sample AttsexASBM2_FD_111476 | JGI IMG/M metagenome (GOLD analysis project Ga0157364, IMG submission 111476) | Fungus gardens microbial communities from leaf cutter ant in Ribeirão Preto, State of São Paulo, Brazil - Atta sexdens ASBM2 | ecosystem: Host-associated > Fungi > Mycelium > Unclassified ...
AAGTGATAAGGAGAAGTATTCACGCGTACACAGTTGCAACAGAAGTCATTAAGACATGCGAATTATCAAAAATTAGGAAACGTCTAATTTTCAAATAGATCTAATTATCACTCCTTTGTCTTCACATCTATCACAATTTTTATTATTAATGGGATTATTAATGCGGATTATAATTTCTAAATCGAGTCATCGCTCTTGATTGCAACGATATCGGTAACACCGTCCAGAAATCTCCGTGCATCGACGCCGCTATTAATAGACGGTCATGCGGATGGCAATGCGGACATTAATCGACGTGTCGTTATTCGTGCATACGCGCCGTGCCTGGCATGGAAAACAATATTTTATACCGGCGACAATAGTTGTCGCCCAGTCAGACCACTCCATCTCACTCCATCCTTTCTTCTTTCTTCATCCTCGTCCATCTCTCTCTCTCTCTCTCTCTCTCTCTCTCTCTCTCTCTCTTGCGTTCTCGCTCTTGCTTGCTTACTCACTCGCGCTTGCCATCGTTTTTCTTTCTTTGCCAGACGTCCTTCTTTTTCATGTACGGTTTTCTGCGTTGGCGTCTCTCTCGCCTCAGACTGAAACTTCATCGAGTTTGTTTCATCGATGCAGAGACAAATCTATGTATATATAAGCTCTTTTACAGCCACGTGTACTTATCGCGTACGAATTAATCGAGCAAATCCGAAGCGCTGGTGATTCCGCTAATGTTTTTAAGTTTTCTTTTTTATCACTATTTTTTTTAATATATTAATTTTGTTCATTTATTTTTGTCTAATTAATTTCTTTATATATTTAGTTCTAGTGTAAAACATGAAGATCGTCAATTAAGGGGATATGCATTCAGACTGCTGTCACATTATGATGCTTGAAGTAGAGATTCAAGAAATATACCTGAAAGTGAAACTCTATAAAATAAAACTTATATCCGCCGCGCATAACGTGAAGTACAAAGAATTTGATAGAGTAAGGGGAAACATATCTGTTATACGAAGACACACCGACGAGATATTCTAATTGGCCTACTCAAATTAAGGAAAAGTTTTACAGTTGGACAAATTCAGGTATGATGATTTTTGCACGTTTTTTATGAATCGGGGTCCACAATGCCTAAGGGAATCTTGCATGTATCATCAAAAAACTTAATGAAATATTTGGAATCAGAACATGATGATTACGAGTTGATTACGATATTTGTATAAAGCCATGCATGATCCCATGATTAATCTACATTCCTGTATGATTTTTACATTACGGTTGCATTCGGGCAGTGCGCTGTCAACGTTATTTGTGTCATATTATCCTTGTTTCACGTTTAATGCCCGATGAAGATAGAATGACACAAATAGCTAATAACGCTAATAGCATCTTCCCGAATTCAGCCTATATCTACCACAACATTTAAGTATGATTTTTTCGTATCATGAAGCATAAAAAGAAAATTCTTTAGTAATATAAATATAAATGAAATATATAAATTACCTAAATAGATTTCCGAAATGAATTAACACACACACATTCGCAATTCTTTAATATACAAATAAAACTTTTATAATAGGTATGCATGGCATAAATGTCCCAATACTTCCAATATTGATATTTGAATTTGAAGGACCTGATAATTACCTATAAGTTAACCTTGCCCCTGTAGAACTGCATAATCTTCTGATTATTATTATATTTTATATTATATTTTATTTGTTCCTTTATTTTCTGCACATTCAATGTTCGTCGCTGTCTTTTCATTTAATGTTCAGACGGCTTGTTCCGTAGAAGTCAGTGGGGAAGACACTCGACGAAGAACAAACTATCCTACACGTGAACGAACAACCACGAGTAGGACTACCGACAGTCCGCCTAATGAATGCGCCGGCACATCCGATACCGTCGTAGCAAATTAATCCGGCCGACTAACGAATCAACTTATTTGAATATCCTTCCTACCCTTATCCACCACGTTGCGACTCATCTTCGTCTCGTGAGTGGAACACCTCCGTCCTCGTCTCTCCGCGTCCAAATTCTACCTGTCCTCCACTCCCGCTCATCTTCATCTCACATGGGACCAGCAACATCCATCCCTTTACCTTTCTTCATGCATTCTCAATCTTTCTCTGTCTCACGATTTTAATCTCTCGTAATCCCTCCCGCCTTAACATTCACGACGGGTTGTGCGAGCACACCGATATGTCTGTGGGCCCAATGCCCACACACAATGGGTTCTGATTGCGGATTAGGGATTAGGAGACAAAGCGTGAGGTCGGACGAGGCTTGACAAATAAATGAGAATGAGTTCGATTAACTCTCGGACTCGCGCTCTTGTTCGTTAGCACGTTGCGACAGTACGACGAATAGAATGACAAACCTTCTCAATTTTCCTATCTTTTTGTATATAAATCTTTACACATTGATTACTTAGATTACAAAATGATAAAATGTGCATCAATTTTTAATTGAAATACTTTAATTGCGACATAAATACACATATCATTTGAAATTGACAAATAAACGAAACAATTTTTCGATAAATTTATGCAGAAATCTTTCTTGTCTATTTAACGGTCGAGGTGAAAAAAATATTGTACAAATGTTAATATCGTATAGCATCCGTTACAACTCTGGCTACGGTCTACTAATTTCTGTCCTTCCAGTGAAAGTGAAAGATAGCGAGTATCGAGTGTGCCGGTCATTACGCAAGTAGATATTAATTGTATCCGCGCAATATCCCATTTTATCATGCGGATACCGAATCGATATCGGATTGATCTCTCGCTCTCAAAGAAGCGTTAGCGTTCGCTCTATCTAATATCATATGCAGCAAGAATAAAGTGCAGATTATCAGACATTAATTAAATAAATCATTAATAAAGGAATTATGTTATTAAGAAATAAAATAAATTAACGAGCTGGGTGTCAGTGTTGAAAACATTTCATATAAGCCGACGATTTATCCGAATTCTCAAGTTACTCCTGATATTCTAGCGACATTTTTATATCCGCGCACCAAGAGTTTGTTTGCACTAAATTGAATTCTCTTGTCTAAAAACCTGCACAAAAAACTTCGAGTATTGTTATCTCGATACTCGATAACGTAAATATAAAAATTTCGAAGTGAACATCGCGGGTCGTGTGGCTCAGTGTGTTAAGTATGTAATCCGGGTGAGAGAGATGAGATTGCAGATAAGATGTGTCCGGCCGTAGTAGATAGCCATTGGTCCCCTCTTCTTGTGTCACAACTGGTCTGACTACAACGTTCTGCATCGCGTCCATTCCTTCCACCAATTCCCCCGGCGATTGGGGTTGCGTGATTTTTTTTTTTCTTTTACTATCGCAATTCACACGGAGAGAAAAAGAGCTGTCGTGATTCCACTCCAGACAATTCCACTATCGATCACGGAAACTTGCGTCAATTAACAGATCGCGTAAATAAAATCCTTCCCTCCAATTGTTCCTTTTTTTATACAGCACGAATTAGATTTTTCTAATAATATTGCAGCAATATTACAACATTTTAGTAATATTGCAATAAAATTGCAAACATTGCAATAAAATTGCTACACAGTACAAAAACTTGTAGCAATTCTGTGTAGGAATACACACAATTACAAATTACCATTCGACTGAGCATCAGTAGATACTCAATGCTCTCAAGCTTATCGCGTCGTGTGAACTTGGAGCAATTTGGGATTTCATTCTTGTGCATCGCGGCCGATTGCATACACGTTACCTCAACCTTGCATCAAACCGGTGATCCTCGCTGGGTGGTTTAATGGCGTGGCGCGAATTCGGTGTGGGCGCCGATTTTACTGTCTCTCTTCTTCCCCCCTCCTCTCTCTCTCTCTCTCTCTCTCTCTCTCTCTCTCTCTTCCTGTCTTTCTGTTTCGCCACACCTCGCATATTTGGCGCGTGATGTCGCGACCAGATTGGTTCGACATGCTGTACGAATGTAAAGGTCGGAGTCGTGAACGGACTGCTCAGAAGGATTGCCGAGCGAATTTTTAAAACGACTGCATATAAACATGCGTCCATCGAGAAGAAGCGATACGAGACATTCCCTCGGCCAAAATTTAATGCACCTGTCTTCATTTCTCTTCCTCCTTTTCTTCGTTAACACCTTGGCTATCAAAGAGACTTATGAAATTACCGAAGTAGTTTCTTATACTTTAAGTTTGCTCTCAAGCGAGCAAAACATTTTTACTGCCGCCTCGTGTACATTGTTCGACGGATTTAGAATCTTCCTGTTTATGCGTACGTAAAAATGTCACTTAATGTAATCGAAAAGCGCAAATCTGTATAAATGTAAAATAAAATAGAACACTTTCGATATGTTCCTAAACTACACGCATAAGAAAATTGCGCAATTATATATATATAGAAATGTACTTTAAATACATCAATTAACAAGCCTGAAAGTTTCATATCGAGTTTTACATATCTTCATTTTTGATGTCACGATGTCCGCCTCCGCAAGCGATTGTCGCGACTTAATAGACGAGGACATGACTAAATTGCGCCGATGACTATTACAACGTTGATTATATTCGGCTCGAAGTATCGCTGTCGACATGAGCGTTATTTATACCTTGTTGCGCCGTTTGACAATGTTTGCCATGGCTAATGGTATTGACGACCGTGATTACCGGCGGTAGAATTTAATTAGTGTTGCGTAACACCGGTGATTTCAGACAATTGCTCGTTACACACGTGCGCGTACACACGTACGTGCATACACGCGCGGAAATTGTATCGATTCGAACGAAACGCCCGGTTCGCTTCGTTAATTATTTTGTTCGATCGACAAAAGGCTTGGACGGAGGCAGTTACGTGGTCGATTCTGGCGACATTCTCCTCACCACACGCAGCGTTTAAGAACGAATTGATTCCTCCGATATCGGTTAGCATTGACCTTCGCTACACGTCATTCCCTTTGGCATTAATAGCGACCATTAAAGCTTTTGTAATGTCGCATTTTCTTCGAAATATAGATGATTCAGTCGTGATACTGAAACGTTAATATATATTATCGAAGGAACTTTTCTCGTTTCTGTCCTTATTAGGAATTTTTCCTTGACTTCTCAAGCTTTCCGCAATTTTTCAGACTCGTGATACCAACCGAATTGTCTCTCTCTCTCTCTCTCTCTCATGTTTATTTTCATATTGTATTTATATTATTTTTATTTTATTATTTTTATTACGCATTCATTGGAAGGAGTTATGATAGGAGCATGCAACGCAAATAAATCTATTAGATGCATCTAAATGCGCAATCACTCACTGAGCATTCAGGAAGCTCTTTCATCTAATTGATCTATATTTTAAGATCTGACAGAATGTGCCAATCAGATGAAAGAGCTCACTGAGCGCTCAGTAAGCGGTTGCGCATCTGGATGCACTCATTGTGTCGCGTTACATTTAAGGTTAAATTTTTGATTGCCTGCTCCGAATTCGACTCCATCAACATGCACAATAAAACACTTGGCTCACATCATAGAAATTTTTGGAACATTTCTCTATAGTAGTAACATGTTTATGATAGTATACATATTATATTTACTCTGAAAAGCTGTTTTTAACTATGTTTAAATTTTTAAAATTATTACTTAGCCTTTAAGGAAAATTTAAGACCGAAATAAATGTGATCATTTATCACATATAGCTCTCTCTCTCTCTCTCTCTCTCTCTCTCATGTTTGACAAGAGATACAATCCAAATAAAGACAGATTTTTCTGTGGTGAAGATAGAGAGAAGATAGAGAAACATAGGAGAACGTCGTGGGAGAAGGAGTAATCTTCTCGGTCGTTTCACTCTTTTATTTTCTGACCCAATGCAGTGTGTCCGTCGGAATTGACGCCCCGACGATTCTCCGATGAACAACCTTGAAATGTCTATCGGTGATTTAGAACAGGAGGAGCTTTGTGGTGCGCGATGCGGCATGTCGCGCGTTTCAAGTCGACCTGCATAGGTGTGCTTACGTTGCACGTATACGACCGGCCCTCAAGCGACTTTTTGCACAGCGCCCAGAAACCAGCGATAGCCAGCAAGACCAGCGAGGACCAAAATCGCCCATCAGCGATCCTCAGTCTCCTTGTTCGGATCTGACGCGACTCATCTGCCGATTCTCATCGCATCGTGTTATCCATGGCGCTTTCGATCACGACATTCTTTCACAACATTTGTTTGACACGATTATCGTAGAATTTAAACTTCTCATCATCCGCAATGAGAAGATTCACTTTAAAAAGTGAAGTCTTACTTTTAAGAATTGAAAATTGAGCCACTCTTTCTCAAGACTGGCTCAATTTTCACTCTTCAGATCTCACTTCAAAGAATTTGGAGAATATATTTTTATATCAATTTTAATCAGAACCGAATCACGTTCGAAATTGTACCATCTTACAAGTCTTATTCTATAAAATATATATATTCTGTTTTGAAAAAAATATAAATTGTTGATTTATTCTATAGTATTATAATTCTGTCTTATTTGAACGTTCTTTTGTGACATCTTCAACTCCAAATATCATTTCACTTCGGAATCCTCGAATTATCGTAGAATCGTACTAGGAATCGTTCTTGGCACACGTCCTGCACAAGGATGTGCTTCCCTATTGTAACTCTTTGCGATAATAGTTACACACCCGGCAGTACAACGCATTGACGTTGTTTATCATATAAATTATTTGTCTAAGCGTATCTTTACTCTCTCTGCAAGTAGCAAAACGTGAACGAACTGTACTAACACGCGAGTCGATATCGGCATGTGAGAATTTTGCATTTCAAAAACGGTTGCGGCATCAGAATCGACTCTTTAGAGTGAAATTTCCGCTTTTATTTCTTGTATCCACGTATTCGCTGTAGACTCACGTCAAAACATTGAAATGTCTTCCTTAGAATGACATGCCGCGGAACATGGCAGGTTCATTCAATATCAGAGACAAGTTTATTCTAATGCAATTATCTTATCTAACATGGAAGATAATAACTTTCAATATTTTTTAATTTTTTAAATTGTTTCTTTATCTTAAATAAAATAATAAACTAATTTTTATTAGCTACATAATAAATTTAATGTAAATTGCGACATTACTGGAATGTTGCAATTTATATTAAATCATATTTATAAAAAGTATTGTTATTTGTTATGACCACATTGCGGACAGAACACGTATATTTTACGTATATTTTTTAGATATATAAATTTTAGTTAAATACAAATTTGAAAATAATTTAGTCGAACTATTACATAATTTTGCTCAAGCTGTTGATGGACATCAAAATGTTTCGCTGCATTGTGCTTAAGTTTCCTACATAATTACTATGATGATCCAACAATTATTTTTAGATCTACATCTATAACTAAGATCTTAAATAATTCCGTATACAGATATAAGTAAACGTATATTTCATTTTGCAAAATATTAATGCGTAATCTACATTTTTTTGGTAAAAACGATTTTTCATTTCCTCGATACGTGTAATAAAGCCATCATGTTGGAATTTATTCAGAAGTTAATCGTCGTCGGATCACGTCTTCAATAGCGCGGGATTTAAGGACCCTTCCCATCCGTCCAATCCGGCATCCCTCTCTTCCTCGTTTCTTCATCCTGTGATCATGTCCTCGTTACCGGCGCTTGCAGATTTAACCGTCCACGTATCGTCTAGTGCGCGCATCACTCCACCGATCGCGCCTCTTCAATCGAGTCCTTTCGATAGGCGCCAAACGCCGTGTCATTCCACTTAATTCCGTGTAAATTTTAGGCGACTCATTAAGTAACTAGAATGAAGCGCCGTGAATGCGCGGACAAACGGGGAGAAGTAACAAACGACACAATTAAATAGCAATCGTCGTTGCGACGCTCGTTAATGGCCGACACGTCGGCCGACGCGCGAAGTTAAAGCTGTTTCACTCCGTCATTATTTGTTTGTACCAATTAAGTAGTACCTTCGGCTGGAACCGGAACGCCGCGTCATTCCGTTTAATTCAAGTCGAAAATTTCAACCGGTTCTGGTGCCTGACGAAGGTCGAGACAATAAAAATAGCGAGTACGCTGTTAACGGTGTAATTAAGAATAAATAATGTATTTTCACAAAAGCTGTCCAATATCCATAAGAAACGACAAAAGGCTCAATTTTTCAATATTTTTTCCAAAAAAAAAAGGAAGCTCTTATATTAAAACGCTTTTTGAAATGTACATTTTATGATCATCGCAATATATATCACAATTCAAGCACGCCTTCAGCTTTATGAAACGAATATTATCGTCGTATGTTGATTCGAATAATATTCGTGTACTCATGTATGAGATCGATAAAAATATACTTCTTTTTGTCATTGCTGCAATTGAACATGTTATTGATGGACATCTGGTAAATTCAGTCGCTTTATTTCTCGTAGAAAGATCTTAAAGAGTAGGCAGAAATTATGCTCTTGTCGTATAAATTCACGTTTTATGCATTCGCGATGCAGTCTTGGCAATCAAGCAGCGATTACAATTCCGGTCGTAAAATAAACCGGCGATGATTGGGAGATAGTGAGAGCTCTCGCTTATCGAGGATTTAAAAGAAAAAAAGAAACATAAAAAAATAGTGTTCGATTACCGTGAGATTAGACAGCAGTGATTAACGGTAATAGGCGTCATTCATGCTTCCGTTACGCTTTCCGATACTAATCGGGACGACTAGTTCCTCGGAAGGTGACGATAACATAGTTGTAATCAGAACTAATAGGCGATAAAGCAATCTTGACCGATCGGATCATGATGTAATATATTTACAATCTCCACTAAGAAACTATATACGCGTAGATGGACGATAATAATAATATTGAAAATTCATTGAAACATCAAAATATTAAATAGTATCGAAATGTTATATATAATCATACAAATATTAAAACACAAATAGATCGAAGCACAAGAGTACTCAGGCATAAATGTCAATTTAAGATGTATATCAATAATCGTAAATATTTGAAGATAAATTTGAAGATAAATAAGACAATACACGATACTTGTTAACTTAACAAACTGTATATATCAAATTTTATTGTTTTATCAATCTTTTTTATCAAACCAAGAACGTAAGAAATCAATAATCATCCATTATTTACAATTTTCACTGACTAACGCATAAATAGATAGTTGTAGTAATATTGAAAATTCGATGAAATATAATCAAATTTGTGATATTGAAATATTATTTTTAAGTATATATAGACAGATTCAAATATATATACATGGATCATTACTTAAAAACTGATGTCAATTCAGCATTTGTGTCTATAGTATAGGTGTCTATAGCAATAATATATGGATGATAGTAATAATATTAAAAATTCGATGAAACAGGATCAAAATATTTCAGAACATTTAAATATTATATTTGCACAGATATTGAAATAAATAGATCAAAGCACAAAAAATTCAAAAATTAATATCAATTCAAATTTTATGTCTAATTGTATCTAATATCAATAATCATGTATGTATACGTTAGAAAATAAATTGACAATACGTGATGCTTGTTAATTTAATAAACCATCCATACATAAATTTTTCTTCGGTTTCTCAATCTTAAAGCCAAGAAAATAAGAGATCAACAATCATGATTTTTGCTTTGTTTTAATTTAAAGCGATAAAAGAGGTGGTTATTCTCTCGGCATCCGGACCTTGTTAATCTGTTCTCTGAGCGCTATACAATTATCTTTACCACTATGTGTAAATTGCGTACAAAGTACACATGGTATACGAAAAAAAAGGAAGAAAGGAAAATGTCGGCAAAGCAGCAAAAGAAGAATAAGAATCAGATGAGAATTACAAATTACAATGGTCGGTGGATCGACGCGGAGAAAATGAATGACTTCTTGCTGTATGCAGACGCGGCGGCGGCGGTAGCGAAACATGAAGAATTTGAGCGATTAGTACACGGTGCGACCTTCCTTTCACGAGACGAATACAAATCAACAAGTCGACAACTGCCATGCTATGCACAAAAGTGTCCTGCTCGCTGTTTAACTAGCCACGAGATATTCACACTTCGGTGTTTTTCTTCTATATTACCTGTCTGTCTAGGTATCTGTCGGTGTCGGCCGATGTGTCTGTAGCCGATGTCTGCAGACGCGTGCTATCGAATGAAGCGTCCCGAGTCAAGTCAGCTAGTACTCACCGCTTTGCAGTGAAGTCCGCTTGTCCAGGTGGAACGCGAACGCGATCGAACACCGAGAAGAATGCGCTATCGCGAAATTTACCGTGACGAATTCGCGACGGGCGTCGCGATCATTATCGCGGCTGCTGTTGATTTTCATGCCCCGCGATAATCGATCAGACGTGCTGAAAACACCTCTTTTTTTAGCGTTGGTATTAGTTGTAAAACAACAACTAATTGACTGATACATCGATGAAATTGCCATCACTGATAGAATCACATAAATTATCCAGATGACCGAAATTACAATCGTATATGTTCTTTTTTTTTTTTACAATTTATATACATACAACTGGAAAATTTCTGTTAAATTTAATTTCATTTGTATGTTAATTTAAGGTGAATATGTTAGAAATAAATATGAGAAATAAATATAACACAGATCATGTAATACAATTTAAAAACAAGCATATTTCTTTATTAAAATTAACATTTTTATGTTACGTTAACAACATATTTTATTCATTTATCTTAGACTGTATGTTTTGAAATACATTACTTTTATATTATTTGTTCACTTATATTTATAAATTGTATTATTTTAACACTAAAAAAATATTAAATATCAATTCAAATAAATATAATCATAAAATATTAAATTATTATTCGGGCATGTTAAAAATTCAACTCAGAAATTTTAACAAGGGAAGAGTTTAACAATAAGTACAAAATGTTTTTTATTATGTAAATATATCACGTAAAGTGATATATTCAAGTGACGTAAATTTAAGTTCATTCTCTTAATTTTATCGAGAGTTAAGAAAGCGATAAACAGCAACGTTTGACAGACAGACTTTTTTAATCATTCGATCAGAAATTGTAGGCTTTTATAAAAACAAAACGACCGATTGTAAGTACACCAAGAATATCCGCATTGGTTTACACGCGCGTTCCTTTGTCGACGCACAATATATAATAGCGAGTAGTTGTGTTCATTATTGCAATCATATCTTTCAGTAGCGAGGCTGCGCTTCCGACTTAGTGGATAAATAACACGCGTGTCAAAGCGTGAGACGGGTTGCTCATACGTCACGTCAGGCAAATTAACCGCTAACGATATGCGCTGCATGTCTCTCGGAAAATGCGAAAAGACCGCGAGAGCACTTTGGAGATGCAACGGTAATGACAAAGCCGCTATATTGTCAATTTGTTTGCAGAGCGATCGAGCAGCGACATGCACGACACGTGGTATGGTTGAATATAATTTCCTCGATAATTTCGCTGGTTTCAACTTGTTATCTCGCTATCTATCCGCGAAACGGTTTTATAATAATTCTGTAAACATTAAACGTTTGCCAATTCCGCTCAACATGAAAAACTATAAGACAGAGAAAAAGATGTGTGTGTGTGTGTGTGTGTGTGTGTGTGTGTGTGTGTGTGTGTGTGTGTGTGTGTGTGTGTGTGTGT
>Ga0157364_1007048_pt1 | contig 11609 bp, 2 predicted proteins | sample AttsexASBM2_FD_111476 | JGI IMG/M metagenome (GOLD analysis project Ga0157364, IMG submission 111476) | Fungus gardens microbial communities from leaf cutter ant in Ribeirão Preto, State of São Paulo, Brazil - Atta sexdens ASBM2 | ecosystem: Host-associated > Fungi > Mycelium > Unclassified ...
AAAAAATATATTATATATATAAAAAAAAAAAATAAAAAAAAAAAAAAAAAAAAAAAAAATTTTATATATATATATATATATATATATATATATATATATATATATACCTATATATACCTATATATATATATATATATATACCTATATTTAATTATAAATTAATTAACAAGAGAAAGAATCCAAGTAGTTTTCCTCAGATTTTGATAAGTTTTTAATATATTGTTTTATAAACAAAAATAAAAGACATGTATTTTTTTTATACATATCCTATCGCACTTTTAAGAAATAAAAATACCCGTTAGAAGAAAATCGATCTTTTCTTTCGAAGCGAATATCATCGAAAGTACAAGAATAAAAAAATGAAATAAAAATTGAAATAAAAATTGAATAATTTCAAAAGTATTTTATAATAATAATTAAAAAATTAAAAATTTTTTTAATTATAAATTATTAAGTACATTTTAAATCATTTAATTTTATTTCAAACATTTTTTTTCCATCTTTTGTGATTTCGATGATATATAAAAAAAAATCGATTTTTTTCTAAGGAATGCATTCCTTAAAAATGCAATAGAACACAAATAAAAAAAATATGTTCCTTATTTTCATTTACAAAACAATTGGAGGAGGATATTTGGGTCCTTTCCTTATAAAATAGAATATTGTTTTAGGATATAATATATATAATACTAAGAGAGACAGACTATTAGAAATAGGAAAAAGATAACGTGTATATCTTTTACTCTGATTTGATAGAAATATCAAGTCTATCATATGAAATAAAAGCAAATTGATTATGCAGTCTACTTTAATTACTCCTTTTTGATATATGCATTTTTTTGTCGCATCACTGGGCTCGTCGTAGAATGGCTAGCACAATTTCACAATAGTCTAGTGTACGTAATATCGATGAAGTCAATTACATAAATAGTTGTTAAGGCAATATGCTGTTACTTCCCGAAAGTTTCTCGAAGCTATCCATGTGAATGACAATCACCTCCTCATGGGAATGAGGATTAATAGCCTTCGACTTCTTTTATGTAACTAATTCGTATATTGCTTCATGACTAACAATGTTGTTTATCAATTTCACGTAGCTGTTACAATTATTAATATATTAATAAGAATTTGAGAAAATTTTTGATCCTTTACGGAAAACCTTCAAGTTTTAAAATAATTCAACTAATTTTTCAAGATATATTGACAAATATTACAGATAGCTGAGAAACCAAGAAACTTAATCCTACTTTATTTCATTCACAAGTTTTTAAAAAAAATACATGTTCCTTATTTTCATTTACAAAACAATTGGAGGAGGATATTTGGGTCCTTTCCTTATAAAATATAAGAATATTGTTTTAGGATATATATATATAATTCTAAGAGAGACGTTTCTAAAGAGAAAGAAAGAAGCTGGAAGCGTAAATCCTACTTTCTAATAAAATCAAAGTAAAAAGTCTTACCGTTCGTATATCGACAAATATATCCTTAAGGTCGTCTTCTATAAGTATATAAGGATCGATTTGGTAATCAGGTAAAGATCCAGGCATTTGCGTTTGCATAGTGCTCGTTGCCCTCGCGAGACCTATCCTGCTATCCCGGGAGTTCGTTTTGTTCTGTAAATGGAAGAAAAAAAGAAAGTTTTGTATTACGTCAAATATTGACCATAAACTTATATCTATTATGACATCAAAATTAACTGCGCAATCAGAACAAATATTTACTTTGTTTTAAGTAAAACGTGACCATCGAATATTTTAACGCTTTGTATTGTATAAATCCTTTTGTAATATATATATATATATATGAGATTTATTTAGTTATTACTGAATTAAATTTTAAAAAAGAAAGTACTGTCTCTCTTGTGTGCGTGCGTGCGTGTGTGCGTGCGCGCGCGCGCGCTTGTATGTGTGTGTGTTTTATATCAATATTATATATTGAAGATCTTTATCCAATGAAAACCGACGAGGAACGACAAAAAATATTAAATTGCTAGAAAAATTAAAGTAAAAATATTAAATTGCTGACCAGAATTTATGATGTGAGCCAGTCACTTAACTTTTTTTACAAGAATTTGTTTCAAATCATCCTTAAAAATGCCATATTAAATAAATTGAATGAAAAGATAATATGATAAGTGTGACAGTAATAAATATCGTGTTTCACATAGTAACTATTTAATGCGCAATATATACCATAATGGCAAGTAGAGATATTTCTCTCGGATACATGTCCGACGCAACGCATGATTTACTACTGTCGTCGGTCTGACCCTATTTGAGCAACTACTACTCTTGCAACACGTCCGCCACAAGTTCTTGAACGATCGGAAAAGAACGCGTTAATTAAGATTTTCTTACGTATTTCACGAGAAGCTGATAATGAATATTGTTCATTCATATTTCAAGCTCTCGCTGTCTAATGAATTTTATAAAATGATAAAAACGTATCTCAAAGGAAACACCGTTAATCAATCTTGACAAAGAAATCTGTTGTCAATTATAAAAGGACATAGTTGTTAATTAGTACCTGATGCTGATGAAATTTTGAATATGTGAAGATAAATATTTTCTTTATTTTCTCTATTTCTATATACTTTAAGAATTCTTTTCGAAATTTTTCAAACGCGTAGACTTTTTCACACATTACTCGCATAGTGAAATCTAATACGCAATTTGAACGCGATCCGATTTGCATAAGGAGTTATTGACCGAACTTTTTTTTGCATATAATTGTTTTCGTAGCGGTGGAACGCAGGTGCTTACTAACACTTCGCTGTTTTTCAGCGACTCGTTCGAGGGAACGACTGCATTCTTTCGCTCTGTACACAACGATGTCCCCTTTCATCATCGAATCTCGCAATTAATGCTTCATAATTTCTTGGTATTCAGCGTGTCGATTATAAGTAGTCATTCTATACCGAAAATCTTTATGTAACTGTGTAATTTTAATCTAATTTATTACAAACTTGTGTTTTCAGTATGATAATACGAATACACATTCGATTGGATTTATATAAAAAGGATATTATAAACATTATAATACATAAGATAATACATAAGATAATAATACATAAGATTCTATCATAAAAATGTACTTTATTTCGTCATATATTAGATGTGGGAAAAAGTTCGTTTTTCCCGTTAGATGGCATTTAAAAAACGTTACGAACTTTTTTCCATACCTAAATTTAATATACATAGATATACATAGATTTATACTAAATATATTTAAATATTATATATAGATTTAAATTTTTGGCATATCAGAATTAATCTAAAATTTAAATTTCAGATTAACATATAATTTTATCATATTCGAAGATAATGGTAAAACTAAATAATAATCGTGTAGTTTTGCGGATAGAATATTTGTGGTCTTACGCATACATAAATCTCGCGCCGTGTAACGTTTAATTTGTCGGCGAACTGATCGAGGTCGTTACAGGCAAATAATAACACTCATTAGCCATGTAGAAATATGCAACGTGCATGTACGCTATAATAAACTGATTGCCGGTGACTGGCAACATTGTGAATTTGGCCTACAAAAATAAAAATAATTAGTTGAACTACATTACACTTGATTTTCTGCATTAGCGACGTATTGCAAATACTCCTTTTTGCGGCCTTTCAATCCCACAAAAACAATGTCAGCGTGTCGTTAACCCGTTTGCGTGCACAATTGTGGTAATTTATCTGACCCTGGAAAGCAACTGTTTTTATGACATTTGTATTTATAATGCTGCTTATAATATATCTCTCTCTCTCTTTCTCTCTCTCTCTCTCTCTCTCTCTTATTTTTATTTTATTTGTATTCTTTATTGTTTTTTAATTTTTATCATTTTTGTTATATTTTTTAATTTTTATCACATTTGTTATATTTTGCTATTCTTCGTTTTTCTTTTCTTTCGTTTCTTAGAAAACTTGTCCCATTATCTGCTTCAATTAGTTTACAATTAGTCTTATCTTGTATTTTTTATCTAATTTTCTATGTCCTATTATTTTTATTTGTTATTATTTCTATGTTACTTTATTATTTTTGTTTAAAGTTTTTTTAAATTTTTGTATCATCTCTGTATATATCTCTATACCTGAGTTCTCTGACATTCACTTTTGCTTGTTATAACTGTAATTATTTCAGCATTTGAAGGGGATGTCAGAACATTCAATAAATAACACTAAAATTTATCTAAACTAGATTTATCTATCCCTTTCTCTTGTCCGTTACATATATTGTTAGGTATCAATGAATAATAGCAATCCAGTCCCCTGAGTTAAGTAATATTTTGTTATTTTTAATTTTAGGTATAAAAATAAATAAATCAATCCTTTCTGTAGTAATTTTAAAATGAACATCATTCATATAACGTATATATGCATCAGTAAATAATAAACACTAAATTTAAGTCACATTTAATACAGTTTCTTAAATTAAATTATTTAGCGCCATTGTTTTAGTCAAATTAACAATATATTAGATAGCAGCAATGGCAACTTATGAACGACTCAACAAATGAAAATAGATTAAAATGGATTGGAAATTTTCAATCCATCCGAATATTTAAATCCATAAAAATAGATTGGATTCCATATAAAAAATGTTTATACATGTAAAAGTTTAAATAGATTAAAGTAGTAATTGCATAAAATTCTATATAATTATTATTTTAAAACTTTTATACAAAAATTACGCTAGCTGTATAATAAAGAGAATCTATTAATATAAAATATACATAAAAGCGATTAATTTATTAATTAAAAATAAGGAATTTATATGTGTAACATTTATTGCACATATTTTACATAGTTCTTTTTTATGTCTCTTTTAAGTATTAAATGAAGTAGATTTTATGATATTTTTTTAATTCAGTTCTTTAATTCGGTACTTTTTTTTAATTGTTGAATTAAAACGAAAAATTTCTTATTCATAATTCTGAATAAAATAGCATGATGCATTTTAAAATGAAACAATGGATTTTTTACTCACAATTTTGGATTGAATAGTATTCATAGCCCATTAAAAAAAAAATGGGCTATTAAAAGAAAAACTTTTTTTATTCAATTAGATTAAAAAAAACTGCATTTCCTATTCAGAATTTTGAATTGAGCAGTATTCACGTTGCACAGAAAATACTAATTATTTTTAGATTGAAAGGGATAAAGATATGCTCTATGCAATTCCTATAAATGAATAAAAATGCAATCAGGATTGAAAAGGGTTCATTTTAATATTCATGAATCCGTATTTTTGAAAATCTGAATCTATTTTAATCCATTTCAATCCATTCTCGTTTGCTGGATATAAAAATGCTTAAAATTAACTCAAATTAAGTATAATTTATTAAAATTATGAATTTAATGAAACAATAAATATATTGTGATTATAAATAATTAATATTTAATATCAGTTATTAAAAATCTAATCCTTTCGTGCCGAGACGATTTTTAGATGATATATAATATTAAATTAAGCAGACTCTTAGACTCACACTCTTTCCAGTAATGCTGCCTATTATAAAATATACGCAGGAAGATATGCATAAAATATATAATTTTACATAATTTATTTAAATATATACATAAATTAATATAAATTTCAATAATGTAAATCGATATTATATAACGAAAGTTTAATATTTCAAAGTAGTGCCTGGATATTAATTACATCGATGTTTTTCACCTTTTATTTAAAACGTTATAGCCGCCACTTTGTTCATCAGAAGGATATATAACATTGAGCAATAATCGCATTTAATGTATATCCATGCGTATTTGACGATTTCCATGTGCCCATACACGTTGTATATATCTCCCGCTCATTACATTCCTGAATAACTGGTCGTAACGGCAATAAGCAAGTTCACTACATCTGACTTTTACTGGTCTCTCGTGAGTGTACTCGACTCAAGGCTAACGCCGAAGGAAATCACGAATTTGTAAGAAAAAAAACGTGGGCAACCAGCGTGAAAACTAAATGTTCCTTTAGCCTAGAACTAGTCTAATGGTCATTACAATTATTGGTCTACACGGTATGATTTCTATTTACGCTGATAATGCCTAATAATAAACATGATGTTTAATTGCAAAAATTGTTCATGGAACAAATATAATATAAGTGAAGCAAACACTCATTATTCATTATACGATTTTCAACGCATATTTTCGGAATATAACTTTCACGTACACCAACAAAAAACGGGGAAATTGGGGTAACGATATGACGATGCTGGATGTGAAAGCGGTCCATCGTCTATGGGCGTTACCGCGATGTCGTCATCAATGGCAGGGGTGTTCATTCATGAGCATGTATTCCACAAAAGTATTTCAATTATCGTACGACCGATAATATGCCTTCAGCATATGCAACATTTGACTTGCCATGTAGAATCGCATTGATTTTGTGTTAACATATCGATGAAGATACATACCTGTGGCCTTGTCGATGGCTAGATCATTATTAGGCGATTATGAAAGCTGTCTGTCACATGATATCACGTAACAGTTAGCATAACTCCAAAATAGAGAGTGACACTAGGCCATAACTAGCATACCGAGACGCTCCTAAATCCTACTTCTGTGCTCTCACCGGTAAATCATACGCGTGACGAAGATTCGTTTGCGTCCGTCGTTGACGGCCCATAAAAAGATATAGCCTGTCCAAGGAAACCACACCACAATGTTCCTTTTATAGATTTTTTTACCTATTTATCACATCAGGCTCCTCTTGAAATTAGATAAAAATGTTGAAACTTCTAATTTTCGAATAATTCACGAAGAAACTTTTAGTACATTACAGGAAAAAGAAATTATAAATATACCAATCACAAATATACCATTCAATAGTCATCAAATTTGAAAAAAATAACAATGTGACAATAACTTCTAAAATCAATTTACAAACGGAATATTTTATTATATTAACGTATTTTAATGAAATATTAAAAGATATAAATTATTTAATTAATTTAATTAATTAAAAAATATATAAAAAATAATAATAATTAATAATAATTAAATATATAAAATAATAATAACAATAATAATTTAAAAAATATATAAAATAAAATGTTGTGGAAAGAATACTGAAAGAAAAAAACGGTTGCGAATAATCATAATTTAAATTTATAATTTATAGTCATTTTTTAGGACAACCATAAATTTATAATTGATTTGACCATATGAATAGTAACCTGAACATTGAATTATGATTATAACGACCATAATATGTATTCATTCAATTAATTGTTATCTTACACATAAATCATAAAAACGTAAATCATATTTATAAAAACGTAAATCATATTTACGTAGAGTAAATTATACCATTAAATGTTGTGTATTCATATAAGATTATTGTTACTAACATATATTATAGCAATAATAACTATAAAAACGATGCTCCTAATCATAATTATTTTACCATGCAATTATAGTCACAAATATGATATACTTTTCTCTCAGTGAATTAAGTGTAACATATCTTCTTCGACATCAATTAAAAAGTCATTTAGTCGTATTAATAATCAGATATAGTTTTAGCATATCCACTTTCTAGAATATCATTGATATCTGAACGACTTTAATTTAAGCGTTATTTTATTCAATTAATTTATAAGTAGTTTAAGAGATGAAGACATTGTTGCAATTATCGAAATATGGAAGAGAAGAGATCTAATGGATCACATTACAGCGATGATCTAAAGAGAAGTAAGAAACTAATATTACGAAATCGCATGCCTCCTCCGAGCGCGCTTCTGTCGCAACGCTTCGAGTCGCACCTGCAATTAACGGCTGAACGGAGCTAACTTGCGCATAACGAAGAAAAAGTAGCGTCAAATGATAGATCTTTTGCAGAACTTTGTTAACCGGCATTTCATCTTATTACGGCTACCTGAATTCCATTGAGCTATTCGATTCGGTCGCCTAAATAAGTGACAGCAATATCCCAGTAAATGAAAATCGATTAAAATGAATTCAAAAAAATTTATTTCAACGTTCACGAGTGCGTACTTCTGAAAAATCCATTTGATGAATCCATTTTAATGCCTAACGCTTTTTTATTTATTTATAAGAATTGCGTGAAGCACATTTTCTATGCCTTTTAATCTAAAATAAGATCAGATTTTTAATGTGGATCGTGAATATCGTTCGATTCAAAAATTCTATATAAAGAAAATGCAGTTTTTTAACACTGAAAAAAATTTTAATAAATCATTTATTTGAATAGTGCCATCTAAATATTCCTATACAAAGATATATTTATTTGTAAAAACATTAATCTAATTTAATGATCGTTTTTTTTATTAAATAAATATTTATTTATTCGTAAGTAAATGTTTAGTTAGCACTAGTCATATGAATATTTATTTAAATATAGATATTTTCTTCTCAGTGCAATTAAATTCAATGGAATCCAATTAAATAAAAAAATCTTTTTCCATTTAAAACGCATCCGGATGAATTAAAAATTTCAATCCATTTTAATCTATTTTCGTTTATTAGAAACGCGAGGAGGAAAAGTACAAATCTCTGCATTCGCCAAACGTGATCTCCGCTGCGTGGATGTCGATGGAAAGAAGTGTGAAATTTGCGGATTGAGAATTAGGTGGAGAATTAGGTGGCTCATAGATCGTCTTAAATCGAAGAGTTCGAATTCGGCATGTCTGTAAGAGGTGAAAGCGCGATTACATGACTGGACGCTGTCCGACACTTGCCATGAGGTGGACTGTGGCAATGCGATGTTATAAACTTGGCCGGAGATCATCAACATGGAGAAATAATCATGACGGCCTTCGAACCCTCTCAACACCTACGATGTAAGCGCGATTTAAACGAGCATATGATGGACCGTTGAACAAAGAATCTTGATTGAAAAGGCCATTAGTTACTCGGCGCAAGAAACTGGTAATAATAAATCCAGCAAGAATAGGAAGAATATGTTTTTAGATGTTACGAAGCGGGGAAAGGGGAAAAGGAGGAAAAGGAGATATCACTCATTTGAAAGCAACGAAAATAAGATAAACATTGTTGTGCGATTTTGATAATTGGAAATTCAATAAAGTAGAAATGTGGAAAGATTGATATTCGCTCAGAATATCAATCAGTCACATCCGTGACGCACATTTCACGATAATTTATATTGTAATGATTTATGTTTCATTTTACATCAACAAGATATGATGAAACAAGACGTTCTTATTCTTGTTAAATAAGCAATTGATAAAATAAGAAATAGATAGAAGAATTGATGGAATCTTCGACGAATTCGGAAATTCCAGGAAAATATCATATCTTTTCTTGAGAAAAAAATTCCATAAAGATTATAAACAAATAACATATTTTCCAAGTCTTAATTTCTCAATCATAAATTACGTAATTAAGAAGATACGATCGAAAAATCAAAATGCTTCGGTCTGTTTAAAAATTACACAGAATATTATTTAAAATGAAACTAATACTATTTCAAAATTTCAAACCGATTGATCGTGTAATTTTTAAGAAAGAAAGAGCTAAAGTTAGAATTTTATGCGTGATGTCTTATGGCAAATGTATTGAATGATTGATATAATACATAATTGCTTACTTTTAAAATGCTTCGATTCCCAGTAAACGAAAATGGATTAAAATGAATTAAAATTTTTTTAATGCGTACTTTAAATCTATGAAAATAGATTGAATGGATTGAAATGGATTGGATCTGAACTGACACTAGTTTAATATCCGAAAAAAAAAAAACATTCATATTTAAGGATTACAAATTTTATTCCTAAAACATTTACAACAATTATACCTAATTAAAATTAACTACTTCAAATTGATATTAAAAAACGCACCTCAGTGCGTAGTGAGATTCGAAATCTGGTACTTCTGAATCTTCTCGTTACCCGCTATATCACTTCTTCAATTTGGTAAATATGTTATTCATTTTCTACTTCAATTACAACCAGCTAAATTAGTAACGAAATTATATATGTAGATGTAATAAAAATATCATTAACAGATATAATAAAGTATAAACCATTTATATTACTATGAGACAACATTAGATAAGTATTATATAATCTAATCTCGCTTGAGGTCGCGCGCCGTGATTAGCCTAATCGGACTGTGTTCGACTTTAATTTGAGTGTTTACATCGATCATTCGTTTTATTTCTAATCAAAGAGAAACAAAAGAACATAGCTCAATTATTTTTACATTACAACTTTTTCGAACTTAGTTGGATTAAGACGAAAAATTTCCTATTTATAATCTTGAATAATTTAAGTAGTATTAAAATCAAGTTATGGTCCATTTTTAAATAAAAATTTTTTTTATTCAATTAGATTCATTTTTTATTCAATTAAATCAATTGGAAAACTGCATTTCATATTCAAAATATTAAATTGAACAATATTCACGTTGCACAGAAATTGTTGACATTATTTTTGAATTTAACTGAATTAAAAAAACTGTACTTCCTATTCACAATTCTGAATTGAATAGTATTCATGATGCACAGAAAATGTTAATATTATTTTTAGATTGAAAAGCATAGAGATATGTTTTATGCAATTCCTATAAATGAATAAAAAATGTATTCAGGATTAAAAACGATTTTAACATTCGTGAACCCGTATTTCTGAAAATCTGAATCCATTTCAATCCATTCTTCTTTGCTAGGAACCTATTGTTATGTTGTAAAATACGTATAAAATATTTTAACTTCAATTAATTATCAATTACTAGTGGCACTAATCACTAGTACAGTGCGCAACTCGAGTAGGAATGCCAATCTCATTTTCAGAATGTAACGTTGTCAAGTTATCGATAATCATTGAACATAAAACATTAAATTACTTGCATTTTCTAATAATAGAATATTAATATTATAATTCATAATTAAAAATTAGCAATCAATGACATCTTTTAATTTTAATAAATCATGAATTAACCTTTCTTATTATTAAAATTTACATATATTAGGTTGGTATTACCAATGTAAAACAATAGCGTATTCTCCCGATCACCTACCCCGCAAGTAATCGATACATCCTTAATTAAAGTCTCTTTATCGATTTTTCAATAATGACTCGCGTAAAACAAGAATGTGAATTCTATTATAATTATCATAAATATAATTGCAATTTGTCAATAAAATGGAAGCAAGAATGCGCGAGCACAGAGTACATTATCTCTTAAACTCAAAAGTTAGTCAACTTGGTAGCTCAAACCTTCTCTTTAAGAAAGAGAAAGAAGAGAGATCAAGAAATTACTACAAAGACAATTGAAACTTTAGTTACTTTATGTAGTAATAGAAAACGTGGTGGAAGAAACATTTATAGGTGTAGAAATATAATGCAATCATCTTATATAGAGTCAAAATAACAATCCAAATTTTTACTGTATATAATAAAAGTATTTTATCACTTTTATTTGACTGGAAGTTTTATTTTGTGAATAAAATTTTTGATTAAAATAAATAATATAATATTAGGTGTACAACTTTGTTTCCGCTGTTTTTTTTCCGAAATTCGAGGCTTTATTGTAAAAAACTGGTTATACATTTATGATTCAAAGTATTGTCCATCGCTGGCCACTACTTTCTCCCATCTTTCGGGTAGCGTA
>Ga0157364_1007050_pt1 | contig 11604 bp, 11 predicted proteins | sample AttsexASBM2_FD_111476 | JGI IMG/M metagenome (GOLD analysis project Ga0157364, IMG submission 111476) | Fungus gardens microbial communities from leaf cutter ant in Ribeirão Preto, State of São Paulo, Brazil - Atta sexdens ASBM2 | ecosystem: Host-associated > Fungi > Mycelium > Unclassified ...
TATAAAAAGAATGTGTATGATAGGAATATTTAATATGAATTATATCATAATAGACATATACATGTATATATATATATATATATATATGTGTGTGTATATGTATGTGTATATATATATATGTATATATACACACATGTACAGTTTTATATATATATATATATATAAAACTGTACATGTGTGTAAGTTTATTAATATTCAATTAAAAAATTATTGATTTCTTATTCAACTATATTTCTGAACAAATAGAAGAAGTTTAGAATATGTATCTTACACTTGAATAATATATACATAATAACTTTCTCACAGAAGTTCAATATCTTTCATGAGGAGATAGAAACAAGCCTATACAAAAATATAAACATATTTTTACATGAATGGTACAAAAATCCAAAATGTCACACTCTGTTTATGCTGCTTATCACATGCGGACGTACTATATTATTTATATTTCAAGAAACTACAAGTAAGGTAAGCACACGTGTAGCTATGATCAATAGAAATCAATTACATAGTAGTCTTAATTATATATCCATAGCTTAGTTAATGATCTAAATAAATAATCACATATAGCATTTTTTGTTTTGAACTAGATTTACTTTTTAAAATGTTGACATATATAATAATGATCATGTACAAATAAGACCCAAGTTTTATTCCTAGGTCATTTTATTTGATTCGCACAGTCACACTACTGATAACTCAAATCACGGATTAGTCATAGCTCAGGTAAGTAAATTGAGACTTAATGAATACTAAAGGATACAATATAAATACAAATATTATGTTTCTTTTAATAATTGAAAAAAAAATATGTGATGCAGACAACTATCGATAAATTGGAATCATTATGCAATTGGTATATTCAGGATGTATTAAAAAATTGTTATAATATACACGCTAATAAATACGAATTAGCTTTCTTATATTCCTATCCACAATGCAATGGCCATAATAGAATTTCATGCGAATGTAAAAAAATCTTGTAAAATGTAATCATTTTTATAACTAAATACTGACGTATTTTATTAATAATTATATTTCTTGCCGATTATAAACTTAGAAAATAAATTATTTTTTTCTAACTCATATAATAAATAATTCACATACGAAATATAATTGTGGACTTTTAGCAGAATTTTTTATTTAATATTCATTTAAACACATAGAGATAATATACACGAAATATGGTGTATATTTATTCAGCAGTTTATTTAAACAGAGACGCATTGAATAGATTGATATATTTATTTACATTATGTACAATTTACTTTCTGTTTCTCCTAAGGCTGGTAAAACAATGTATTGTCTGCACAATGCTGAAACTATTAAGGAAAATTATATCCGAAAATAATATTCGAATATAAATTTCCTTACTTTCGAATAATAATATATTCTATTTTGAATGAGTTTAACATTGTGCAAACGTATATATCCCTGGCGATTATGTAACTACATACAATAATAAGTTTATACTGCTTTATATATTTGTTGACATTTTCTCCTTTTATCTATCACATTATATTTATAAAATTTAATCAAAAACGCGTGGACGAGATAATTTTATTCCAAAGTTTTCGTTTCACAATTTATAGTTTTATATATATATATATATATATATATATATATATATATATATATATATATACATAGAGCTGCAATATTTTGATTTCTTAACAATTTTTCCAATTTACGATAATAAATCATTTTTACATTATAATCTCCACATATTTTATGTAGATAAAAATCTAAATATATTGCGGCGCTAAATTTTTATAGAATGTAGTTACAAGGGATAATATTTAACATACAAAATGCCTACGATAGACTTGTTAAGAGAATCAAATCTGTAAAGAACATCACAAATGATTTTTTATATAATAATTTCATGAATGAACTTATATCATATAATTGAAAATGAAAACTGTTATATTAAGTTTATAAAAAAATTATATTTTGTCTTTAGAACAATATTATATAAAGTTTCATAAGTATATTGTATACAAGTAATCTTTCTTCTAATATACATATGAGAAACAAATTTCTCTTTATCTTCTCATCGTTATAATCTGATTGAATATAAAAAAATAAATAGAATGATGCCGAAATAGTATAATGTCTAAAATACAGATTTCTTTCTCTTTATGTTTTTATATACATTCTAAGTGTCGTATAATAGAGTATCGTAGAATTTATTTAATAACAATTTCTTCAACAACGCAATTTCTAGAAATTACTATCTACAGGAACGTATGGACTAATTTCTCTTCCAATTTTGCTTCCGACATATTATTTTAAAAGAACGTCGAGTTTTTTAATTGCTTGCAAATACTACCGGTGGTAGTTGAGCAACTTTCTATTATATTCCCACATGTAAATAAACATCTCACACATATATTACTTTTGTACAATATGATCAATTTCAAGGCAATGCTTTTTTCTCTTTGAAGATAAAGCAAAAGTCATAATTAAATTATTGTACAAGTATCTATGTGGTTAGTAGATTTCACACACTTGAACTTAATAAATAAGGAAATAACTATTATTTTTTTAAGCAAACACTCAAGACTTTCTCTCTTTACATATTTTAGCAAATGAAATTGTATCTACTGAAGCGATATATTGTAAATTGTTGAGAATGCATATTACAAGATGCTATATGGTATATACTATGATTCATTATATTATGTGCATTAATTTGTTTCTAATCAATTTTAAAAAGTAAAACAAAGTCGTCATTGGAAAAAAATATTTCACAAAATAATTTTAAAAATATATCTTTTGTAAACGAATAAAGTTATCATGTGCGAGAATGTTGCAAAAAAAAAAGAAAATCGTTAGAGAGATTGACGAACTCGAGGTTGTGCCCATTCTACAAAATCGTCGATTAACACAGGCCAAGCACCTTCTTCATCATAATTACTCATATCCGAATTGATCATAAGTGCAAAGTCTAATAATAAGTTCCATGTGTCTTTTGGAATTGATCTTTTATGATGTTCCTAGAATACATCAGTTTATTATTTTAAAATGATTTATCAAAAAAGTAAATTCAAAAGCAATATCCAAAATTTACTTACCTGTAAGAATTGACACCATAATTGAAGAAATTTAAATTTATCGTCTAATACAATGTTCCAATACGCAATTGCCATATCCAAATCTAAGCCTTTCTGTCCCGCGTTTTTTGCATAATTAAATGTAAAATGATAAAAATCCTTGAATTTTAGAGGATCCCTTAAATCATTTTCTAAACTACCTAATCGCGCTTTTAGCTTATCTATACTATCCACACTGAAAATAATTATGAAAATAGTTATATTTGTATATTTGTATGCTTGATGATAAAAAATGTAAGACACATTCACAGCACATTCATTTTTTATTCAACCATCACAGATGTATATCAAAGAAGTTAATATTTACCCCAAGTCCACCATTCCATTCATAAACTCTTCTTTAGTAAATTCACATTGTGTTTCAGCACGAAATTTCCACGCAATGATTAGAACTAATTTACTCTCAGGACTTAGATTCAAGTCATCAAGAAATTTCATGATACCATCTGCGGTAATTTTATTAGGTTCACTTGGATCTATAATATAATAATTATAATTTGTTTATTAACATTAAACACATAAATAATAAACTAATGAATTCTTACTAATATATTATAATATATTATAATAATCCTACCTTGGTATTTGCTATACAATATTTCCAATTTCTTTTTGTCAACAGAATTTTTCGGTTCTTTATAATAAGCTTCTGGATTTTGGAAGTAATTATCACTAGCGAGATCCAATTTCCAATCATTTTGGGCTAAACAATATATCGCAGTTTGCTCTCCAGTTTGTGTAAATGTTATAAATTTTTTCACTTTGTCCCTTTGTGAAAATTTTAACTTATGCTGTAACAATAAAGAATGATGAATGCTACAAACTCTCTTATCATTAATTTAAAAATAAAAAAGTAACAGTAGGTAAAAATGAAAGCGATACCAATACGATTCTCAAACTCATTATGTTATAATTAAAGTACATGCCAATAGAATATTTTATGATCTTAATTCAAGCAGTTATCTTGGCTGTCTGAAAGTCATACATGCAAAAATGACAGCTTGTATATCATTCAAAACACACTATGATATGTCGAGAAGGTTTTGCATTGCATCAGAGATCATTTTAACACAACCATATTTTTAAAGTTGGGAGATAGCGGGGGGGAAGCAACACAAAGTGAAATTTCGCGTTGCTCCATCGTCCTAGTTGATGAGGTCGACGTGAATGTGAAAAACATCATTATAATGCGAGGGATAGGTTATTCTAAAAACTCAAAAACGAAGGTTCAAAACTCCGGGACGAGGAGACAGACCGATTGATCAAATAACGCGACACAAGCATCATCTTGTCGGCGTACAATCACACTTTTTTGGAATGCTTACCATTTTCCGGCTAATTTTAGGCCCCCGAAAGCCAAAATATTATTCCCCTCGCACTACGCTTGACATGGACATTGCATGAACATGCGCATGTTCGACGAAGACCTCGAGAGACGCGAATACATCACGCGGATGCGCAACGTGTCGTCGCGAGTCGCGATGTGCCACCAAACGTCGCTGGAGTAAACCAGGATACGAGAGAACTGGAGGCGACGACAAGCGGGCCGTTCGAACTTGATTGACGCGACATCAAATGCGACTGAATGCGAGGAATTAAGGAGAAACCAGAAGAGATCGTCGAGTCTTTCCGAATCTCGAAAAGTAGATTGACGTGGATAACTCTAATCAACTCTGATACTCCCGGACAGCTGCTCATGGTTCGCCATGCTATTTCACATTTTCGGCATGCGATCTTGGGAGCATTGGGTGAATCGGTAGTATACGTTATATTCCGCTGGGTCTTACGAGAGCGGAGATATCAGACGACGTACGCGAGTGAGACGCATCTCGGGATTAACCTCAATGTTCTCGATGCGATCGCGGGCGACGTAGAATGTGACTCTGTCAAAAGTCCTCGTGGCTTGTCATTCCGGCTCGTGATTTTTTCGATCCGGATAGCAGAGAAACAGAGGAGACCATGAGGTTGCGTAGGTTACTGACACGATGATATGGTCTGATAAAGTCATCTCCAGGTTTAATTTCTACATTGATTTCTAGTGTGGACAGGTACTGATGTCAATAATATAATTTGCGTGCCCTTTGTCCTTTAAATTAAACTAAATTGTGAGAAATTATGGATGAAAAACTGTTTTTATCATATGCAAAATGAAATAAAAACTCATGAGGTTACTCTAATATCTGTATAACATATTACTTACAGAAATCCAAGAAAATGCTAGATGAAAATATCCAGAATTTATTATTAGACAGATGAAAATACTTAGCAATATAATCATGGTAGGAAATACTTATGAGGCACTTCCGTTCTATCACAGTGGAACAGGGAGGGAGATGTGCCAATGGTTGACACACATCAAATTGTCAAGGATAATCATTTTGACATCTATAGTCTTATTTATTGTGCCATTATTTACACATTACTATTTATCTAAGGTATAATTAAAGAAGAAAATTTAGCTTTTAAAAATTATTTCCTCCAGAATGCATTACATTAACTTTGAGTTGACTTTCAGGTAGAATCAGATGTTCCAGATAGGGATATGTATAGAACATTCTCAACCTTGGAGGCTTTTGAAGATTTCACATCCATGAAAGCGTCACAGCTGAAGATGAGAATAGAAGAAATGTTTCGTATAAAAATTTCAGTGAGCAATGAATTGAGAGATCTGAGCGCAAAGAGGCAAAGACTTCAGAGCGAAGTTAATAGCTTGACGCAAAAGATAGACGAGCTGAAGCAAGAGTTACTGCATCAGCAAACAGATCTTGATAGATTAAAAATAAGTGTAGAACAAGCACAGGTAGCACAGAAAGAAGCAGTGGAAAGAAACACGCCTGAATTAGCACCACCTAAGAGAATATTGATTAACACTCTGCCAATTGTATTACCTAGCACAGATCCACGATCATGTAGAATGTACAATTGTTTCGATCACAGTCGATGTGCACTGACAAGTGGTTTTCCTGTGTACTTGTATGATCCAGATCAATTTTCGGTAGTTAGTCCAGGATGGGATGTAGATGGTTTCTTAAAAACGACTATTAAACAAACGTTAGGTATGTATTTAGGATATAAATAAATATATATTACAACAAAGTAAACAGGATTGTATTTAAAAACATCTTTTGCATTATGAAATATTTATCTGTAATAAAACTTGTTATAAAAAAAATTGATTGTAGGATATAATCCACATCTTACCAGAAATCCAGCTGAGGCATGTGTTTACATAGTTTTAATTGGTGAAGCATTAAGCCTCCATCAAAAGAGTAATCAACGTCATAATAAAGCTTTAGATATAAAGAAATTACAAGCACTTCCCTATTGGGGTGGAGACGGTAGAAATCACATATTATTAAATCTTGCACGTAGAGATTTATCTGCAGATTCTGGAAATATTTTTAGTAATCTAGATACTGGCAGAGCGATAGTAGTACAGTCAACATTTTATAGAAACCAATTTCGCGATGATTTCGATTTAATTGTTCCACCAATTCTGGGACCACCTGGCGGAGATGTTTGGCAAGAATGCGCGCAAATGTTACCTGCAAGAAGGAAATATTTGCTGTCATTCCAAGGAGAAATGAGGACTTTTATGGGCACAGCGATGACATATCAGATTGATGACGCAGATATAGATCTGGAAAAATTGATAATTGATGATAATAATATAGATGCATTTATTATTCAACATTTAAAAGATATGAGCAATGGAATAACTTTGGATAAATTTTTTATTCAATTTGAATGTATACCAGCTTCTATGGAGAGTAAGCCTGTGGAAACGCTTGATTGGTCTCTTTGCGGAACTGATTCATCCAGAAGAGCTATATTAAAAGAATCAACATTTGCATTGATCTTAGCTCCCAGCAATGCTACATTATTGACTACTTCATTTATGCAAGCGAGATTGTACGAAGCATTGCGAGCTGGATCAATACCAGTCATTCTTGGTGGTGATCAGATTTTGCTTAATTATAACGAAGTTGTTGATTGGAGGAGAGCAGTTATTTTCCTACCTAAGGTAATTTTTATAGTAATTTATATCAAATTTATTTTTTAATTATTGAAATGAAATTCATAGAATTATATCATTATTTAGGCTAGAGTGACTGAAATGCACTTTTTACTGCGCGCTGTTCCTGACAACGACCTTTTGACTATTCGGAGACAAGGTAGATTAATATGGGAACGTTATATGAGTACTGCTCAAGGTGTAGTAGATACGACTATAGCAGTAATAAGAGACAGACTTGGTATACCTCCACTACCAGCGTCTCAAACACCCAGTCCTAGTGTTTTTAACGAAAGCTTTGTGGTATGTATTTTAATATGATATGCTTTTCTTATTAAAGTATGTATTTATATATTTTAACATGAAAAACACATTTAATTTTATAATTTATTTTTTATTTTGAAGCCTTTAAAATCGGATGCCATTATTGCCGAACCTGAAGCTGAAGAAAGTTTAGGTCCTTTAGAACCGCCATATCCATCTCCTGCTTTCAAGAGAAATTATACAACACTATTAATTCAAAATCATGAAATTTGGAATGATTGGATGGATCCATTTAATTTGTATCCACAATTACCTTTTGATACTGTTCTTCCTAGTGACGCTAAATTTCTTGGTAAAATTATTATTTTAGAAATTATTCTACGAGAGTTATATGTTATATTTATATTGCTTTTTTTATTTTTTTATAGGTTCAGAAGTTGGCTTTCGACCTATCGGTAAAGGTGCTGGAGGTGCTGGAAAAGAATTCAGTGAATCATTAGGAGGAAATTATCCAAGAGAACAATTTACAATTGTCATGTTAACTTATGAAAGAGAACAAGTTCTTATAAATTCATTGGCGCGTCTTTATGGCTTGCCTTATTTAAACAAGGTACTTGTAGTATGGAATAGTCCAAAACCTCCTGTAGAAGATCTCAAGTGGCCTGATATCGGCGTTCCTATACATGTAATTTTAACATGCAATTTATTATTTATAGTATTTTTATTTATTTTTAAAAGTTACACATTAAAATATATTTTTCAAATATGTTCGAACAGGTTATAAAAGCTCCAAGAAATAGTTTGAATAATAGATTCCTGCCATTTGATGCAATTGAGACAGAAGCCGTCCTTTCTATTGATGATGATGCTCATTTGAGACATGATGAAATCATGTTTGGTTTTAGGTAAGTCAATTTTTCAGTCTTTTTATTTGAATATACTTTTGTTATTTATTAATGTACATCTTTAGAGTGTGGAGGGAACATCGAGATCGTGTAGTTGGATTCCCTGGTCGATTTCATGCATGGGACCAGAATTATCACAACGCTTGGAATTACAATTCTAATTACTCTTGCGAGCTATCCATGGTTTTAACTGGGGCTGCTTTCATTCATAAACATTATACATATCTGTACACACATTGGTTACCACAAGCAATAAGAGATAAAGTTGATGAATATATGAATTGTGAGGACATTGCAATGAATTTTTTAATATCTCATCTTACAAGGAAACCACCAGTTAAAGTAAGACATTATACATATATTTTAAAGAGAAGATATTCATTATTCTTATGAATATTATAAATCAAAATTTTTTAATTTTTTAATTCAGATTTTATAAAAATTCTGCAATTATATATTACAACTTAAACATTTTGTAATATAATATTTCTGTTTACATTTTAATCAATTGAACTTGGAAAATTTATGTAAATATATTAGTATATGATACAATGACATTAAAATATATAATATTTGTTTCTTTATTAGGTAACATCACGTTGGACATTTAGATGTCCTGGTTGTCCAGTTTCACTTTCAGAAGATGATACTCATTTTCAAGAAAGACATAAATGTATCAATTTCTTTTCACAGGTAAAAAGATCTATTGTTAATTATTTTTACATTTTTCTTATTACATTTAAGTATTCTAAATTATTATTATTATCGTTTAAATAAATTCATCAATTTTATTCAGTATAATGATTTTAGGTTTTCGGCTATATGCCTCTATTGAATACACAGTATCGAGCTGATTCGATATTGTTTAAGACTCGAATACCACATGATAAGCAAAAATGTTTCAAGTTTATATGAAAAGGAGATACATTAAAATTTTTGTGTAAATAATGTAGAATAGAATTTGTAACGATTTTGATATAATTTTTTGCAGCTCATAACTTAAGAACTATTATATTATGTCGAATATTTCACAGAACACATATAGAAAACACAAGGTATAGTAATAAGGTATAGTAGTAAAAGTTAATTATAATAAGTCAAAATGTTATTAAACTGTGTTAAATTTACTAATCAAGAAGTAGACAAATATTAAATGTTACTAATATTTTTTTCAGTTTTTATAAAACATTTAATAATAGATGATGATTACAAATGATCGAAATAATTCTATGAGTAATATTAGATGAATATGTAATTGTAAATAATTCTTTTTAGCTTTCTAGCTTTTCTTTAAATATTTAATATTTTAGAAAAATATTCATTTTGTAAACATATTAATATTAGTGTACTATGCATATATTAATATACTTATAGTAGTTTACTACACATATTAATATACTCTATAAGTGCACTAAAATATAATTTACTTTAATACGCTATATCGCGATAGTGTATTAATAAATTACTGCCGATTAGATTTATAATAATGTACATACATATCTAAGATAAATAATTAAAAAATAATTTTTAAATAAATGAACAAAATTATATTTTACGTATTTATGTCCAGTAATGATTATTTATTATTATGTAAATAACAATTTATGTTTATATAATTAAAAATTAAATTTGATAATTAAATTTCATAAAGGCTGGAAGGAATAAATATAATAACATAAAACAATTTATTCTAAAAGTTTACACTGATTTTTCTATTGATAAATATTAATTTTTTTAATTTTAATTAATTTTTTAAATTAATTTTAATTAATTTTAAATATTAATTTTTTTTTAAATATGTTGTATACGAAGACTTGTATATTTGAACGAATCTTTATATATTTTTTTAAATTTTAAGAATCTTAATAATCGATTGCTTTAAAATTGACAGAAACATCACATATAGATATTTCGATTTGTTTGTATAATCTAATAACTCATAATATATAAACTGTACATACTTATTTTTTATTTCCAGAATATTAACATATAAAATATGAAAATATCCCAGACAACACATTGAGACATTTTATGTTTATGAGTAGATTTTATGTCTCTTTTTTGAATACTTTGTGTTATCTGGAATGCCTATTTAAATTTATGTTTAGCATATAAAAAAATACATTTATTATAATAATTTTGTATATATTATAATTGATTACATGTTAGAAAACAATTATGTGCAAAAGATTAATTTTATGTGCAACAGATTGTTTTTTACATACAAGAGTTTTAAATTAATTTTATAATTATTTTTTCAGATTATTTTAAAATTACATATAAAATTTGATAAATTTTAAATACAGTTTGCTTGTCTACAATAAGTAAATAACGGTATAAATAAATACGATGTGTTTTATAGACTGCATAGAATAAAGTTTATCATATTGATATTAATAATAAAATTATATTTCATGAAGAAATATTACATGGAATATGTATAGAGATAGTAAATAATTAATATTTTTGGAGTAAACCAATATTTTGAAGTAAAATTTTTTTTCTTAATGCATTAAACTTTCAAAATTCTATCTCAGGTGCAAACAAATTTCAAGTTGATGTGACAAGTGATCATTCTTGTCTGTATTATGAAAAGAATCAGTTATAAATTATAAAAAAAATTAAGTTTCAAATTTTTTTAGATTTTTTGTATTTTTTTATATCTTTAGCATATTATGTTTTATTTTCATGTAAAAAAAAAGTTAATTATATCATTTTATTATTATATACATTTTCTATGTAATCAATATGTGCCAAATTTTTTTATAACTGTGTGTATGAGATAATATTAATTACAAGTTTCTAGCTATATCTGTAATATCTATACTTAAATATTTCTAAGAAATTTATTAATTATTGTATGACATAAGTAGATTATTCTTATAGTAAGTGTAATTGCTAAGCGATGTAATATTGTAATGAATTCTGTACAGCAAATAAGTGATGTAAAAGATTCTTCTGTACATGCTCTGTATTATTATTTTATATATTATGTCGTGCAAATGTATATCATAGATATATCTTAATTTCTTACTTATTCACGTAATACGAAAATCTGATTAGACATTTTACAAATAAAAGAAACATTTATTCGACAGATAAATTAATGACTGATATATAAATGTGCGACGACAGAAATAACAGATTAAAATACATTGCGTTTTCTGCAATATATGTACATTTTTTTTATACTTTCAACATCTGCTATTCTAGTTTAAAAGAATATTTTGCATGTAAATAATTGTTTACAATCATTTTTTATAAGACAAAATATCTCATATTTTTCATTGTTTTATCCTCCTGA
>Ga0157364_1007051_pt1 | contig 11603 bp, 5 predicted proteins | sample AttsexASBM2_FD_111476 | JGI IMG/M metagenome (GOLD analysis project Ga0157364, IMG submission 111476) | Fungus gardens microbial communities from leaf cutter ant in Ribeirão Preto, State of São Paulo, Brazil - Atta sexdens ASBM2 | ecosystem: Host-associated > Fungi > Mycelium > Unclassified ...
GAATTTGGCTCGTAAACTGACATTTTCAATCGAGAATAACTTTATGATGCAGACACAAATCGACTAATGTTTCTATGGGGTTATGTTGACAGATGTCCAAGTTTATTGTATGACGTCTATGATTTATTTATTTCGACCACCACTTACTGCTAAAGCCATCTATAGGAAAACGGCGGAAGCAAAGTTGTACACCTAATATAAGAAGTGTGGAAGAGACAGGAATAGAGGAATACATCCGCAGCAAAAATAAGAACAAAGGACCAAGAATAGCTCTTTCAGATACTCCTGAGAGAACGGAGTGGAGAAAAATGAAGTATATGGATTATGTATAAGAAGAATGCTGGGAACGACTTGTAAGGAACGATTGAAGTAACAATAGAATGATTGAGATAGACCACACATGCGAAGTTTGGCAAAGAGGAGGTCACGGTTAACTGTCTCGAAGGCCTTCTGTTATTACTTCAATTGTTCTTTACAAGTCAACGAGTTCCTATCAAGAGCAATGATGGCCGTAAGATATCCCGAATCAAAGTTCCTCGAGTACGAGATCTGAGACAAAGAGTAATTCAGTTGTGGTACTATGTGACCTATAGAAGCCCGACTGACACGAAGAAATGATTCCAGCATTGTTAACAAAAGCATTCAACTGCTCAAAGCAAAGCAATAAGTTTCAATAACGACAAGAAGGAGGGAAAAGAAGTAGAATAGAAAGAGATGGGAGAAGAGAGATCATGATTTTTGGGAATGGAAATAATAATCGATTGTTTCCAGGAAGAGGGAAAGTTATTATTAATTAGAGAGAAATGAAGGTTAATGATATCGTTAAAGCAAGAAGAGGAGGGGAGGAAGTCGACAAAATGATTACTTAGAAGAGATGAATCTTGGAGATGGACAGGTATCGTTATGAAGGAAGATCTGGTCCTCCAAGCATTGATAGGATACGCTTCCAGAATTGACAAAAGGAGTTGAAGAAGAGAGAGGAGGATAGGAACGACTTCTTTTCACGACAGATAACAGGGTCACATTTTTGTGCAGAATGTAGCGCTGCCAAACCTCGGCCAATTGCGTGCGTCTAAATTTAATAAGAGCGCGGCATTTCAAAGTGATAAGTCTCTTAACAGCTGAACTCAGCCATGGAGTGGACGAATGAGATACGTTTGAAACGTATAAAAAAAGCAAAATGGTCAAATATGGATATGAAAGAGGAGGAAAAGTAAGAGATCATTTCATCCACATCCGAGGTAGTGTATATATATATATATATATAAAGGAGACCAATCAATATAGTCAAATTCAGAGGCAATAGCATTAGACTGAATCGCTCGAATATCTCGCGACTGTAATACACGGCGAAAAATCTCCCACATTCAGCGTGGCATACATACGCGTAGCGAAATGATCACTGATGCTCGTAGCATCGCTCACGTCGCACTCCACGACGTCAACGCTAGACGAAATCAAAATAAGATTGAGAATCATTGCCGATTTCACAATCACACGTGGGTTCGTCGATAAGCTGATAGAGACATGACATTGCGTAAGTGCCGAGCATGACAATCAGATGGGTCAAGCATAGTGATGTTAAAATCTCCTAAGCATATAATCGAATTGACGCTACAGGCAAGATTAGACAGACAGGATTCGATAAACGCAGATTGGCCAACGGAGCCCGAGAGAGGCGATAAAACGCACAAAATCACCACTCGATGATTCAGGAAGGGAAGTGGGCAACGATGTTAATGAGCTCGTCAGAGGGACGCTAAGATCGGCGAGAAAGAAATAGCTGTCGATATCGCGACGCCCCCCGCCGCGAAAGCCGGAAGATTATCGAAGCGAATGCAAGCGTGTTTATGGATATCAGACTATAGAGTCATCACACAGCCACATCTCCCTGATTGTCACGTCTAATTGTATAGATTGTATAGATACGCAACAAGATCCTTTATGGAGGCGAAAATGGAGGTGGTAAAGTGAACGATTGGAATGCGTACACGAAGGGTACGGTCGCGAGAGCCATGAGAAGCAAACATGGAGTGAGATGAACAGGCCAAGCGTCAATAAGATCTAACGACATTCGGAGCCGTTCGCCGAGGCAGCGAAGCCAAGCGATAGCTCTGCCCGCATCAACGCATAAGAACATCGAGTCGTGAGAGATATAACGATACGAGGAAGCGTCAACAATCCTCAACAGTCCCGAAATACGTGATCCTCCTTCGCATCCACACATGCTTGATATTGCTACTTTCATGATATTGCTACAGCAAGTTGACGAGCTTCAGCGAATGTACCATACGTCGCTTCGATTTAGTAGAGCGCTCGAGCAGAGAGACCTGGCAGCAGGCCACACATCGCGAGCGTCAGAGACAGTGAAACCAGACCTACAACGAGCCCTCGATCAGCTCATTCCTCTTGGCTATCATGGTGAACTTAACGTGAAAAAAATAAATGGATCGGAGGATGAAGCCGGCCGGAGATTCCAAAGACCTTCATCACTTCAGAATGATAACGATGTATCGAGCAATCAGCAACTTAGTCTCCATCCGTTCCCCAGATCTTCGAAAGACCAAATAAATATAATGAGCTTGTGACCTCGCTGTTCATTCATCAAGTGCTTAAAACGTACAAACAAGATGTCGGGGAGAACAGCATCGCCAGCAGCAAAAATGCGACATCCAGTACCATTCTCCAAACGGGTGCAGCACTGTTCAAGTGTTGGCAGTTTACCTCTCCGAGAGAGAAGCAAGTCCTGCAGCCAAGTCTGGCAGAAAACTGCCCGACAACCTCCTCAACACCACGCAGTCAATTTAGAGCACCCTCGAATCCATCAATTTTAGCATTTGAAGCATCCAGTTAATCTACAAAGTTCCAGGTAATTTACAAAGAGTCTACTAAGATCAGATTCAAGACTTGCAAATCTGTTATTCAAAATAGTTAGTGATGACTTAACTTCAGCAAGAGATACATCGGACGTCTCCAGCGGACTCTTGGCGAGTCATCACGACTAAGAACAGGCGAAACGGAAAAAGCAGAGTAATAGAGTCATCCAACGAAGACGCAGCCACCTCAACCAAGGATAAAGATGAAGCTTGTGACATCCGAGCCATTAGAGAGTAAGCCGTTGATGATCCCACACAATGTGTATTTACATAAACGCGGTTGCACTTGCAGCAGGTCGGTTGACTCATGTTGATAAAATATAAAGTCGTTTAACGATAAATAATAATAAGATTAGAAATAAGATCGTTTATTAGATACATTACTTTAAATAAGCGATCTGAGTGTTAAGATGAATTATTATATATATTCATTTTAATGAATTAATTGCAGAAATTATAATTGCGTGCCGATATGGTTATTGGACTTTCAATGTAATCAACTTGAAATATTAATAATTTTCCTAAATTTCCCAAATTTAATCTTATTAAATCTTCAAAATATACAGGTTTGACCGAATAAAGACAAAGACTTACAATAACAAAACAATACAACGATACAGGCATATACAGAATATAAAAAATTTAAAGTATCTAACATAAACTCTATTTCAATTCCTTGCTCCTCCTCTATTAAAGTCCTTGGTGTTCATCTGGACTCGTCTTGGTCTTTCGAGTCACATGTGATCACTAAATGCAGAATTGCTTATGCTCGTCTTCGTCTCCTTTATCCCTTTCGCCATATTCTCTACATTGCAAAAACTTCATGTCTTTCAATTGCTGGTTATCTCCTTATTCGACGTAGTATAATATATACTCCTGCTCTTAATCAGCAATTGCTTAATTGTATTCAACGTATCTATAATTCCTGTCTTCGTTTTGCATATTGTGTTCGTAAATTTGATCATATTACTCTTCTGTACACCTAAGCTCCGAATGGCTTAAAATCTGGTAACGCTTTCGTCCTTCATTTATGTTGTCTTACTTTCCGTCTCCTCAGATCCCCTCCTTACCTGTGTCATCTCCTGTTATTTTAATTCCGAATTTCACTCCTCCTCTAATCCCCTAACACCCGTTTTCACAATCTTCTATCCATTCTCTCTCATCGCTCTGCCAAATTCCGTGTAGCCTTTTCCTATAATTTGGTTAAATATTTCAACATGCTCCCACCTTTCGTGAAAGATTCTCCTTCTCAGACTTCTTTTCGTTCTTCCGCCGCGGAATTTCATTACATCTCTTGCTTTATAATGAAAATATAATGTAAATGTAATGCAAATATTCTTGTTATAGTTAATAATTTTGTTTATTTTGTTTATTTTTTACGAGCTTATGTTTCTTTTATATCTAATGTAATATCTTGTTTTAATCATCTTATTGGCTGACTTATAACAGCAGTTCTGCTGATGTCTTTTACCATTTATTATGTATATAAATTTTATGCATTACAATAAAATAAAGTATGAAATAAATTAATATTAAATTAATTTATTTGTACATAATACTTATTGTTAGAACTCATATGATAACATTGTATTTATATTTTATTATAATATAATTCTTCTCTGTGATATATTTACAATGTAGAATCATTTTTTGGGAACATGTATTGTGATTAATATATTGAGAATAATACATTCAAAAATTGAAAGCTTTTAGAAAAAAAAATTATTAAGTGAGTACCTCATAATATGTATAATATGATTCACAGTAAGATATTTAGCACAAATTATTGATATTAAAATAAAGATGAAATTAATTCTACGTATCTAATAGTAATTATATATTGTAATTATATATTGTATTTTAAATAAAAATATTAGAACTTGTATTTTTATTCAGTTTCATGTCTTCATTTCATTAAAAGCGATATATTAAAATAGAAGTAATACATCAACATATCGCGGAAAACAAAAAACTTGCAATTACAATATAAGTTTTATATTTTTTCTCAAATATAATTACATTTTCCTAATATCTACATCAATTTGCTTCATTAGATGATAAAAAAAATAATAAATTAATATCATTAAAAATGAATATTTTATATGAAATATTTGTATATTAAAATTGTTATAAAACTGGAAAAATCAAGGAAAAATTAATTAAGATAATGAATTTGTGACAAAATTATTCAATAAACGAGAATTAAAATCGAATTTTAATCCATCCGAATGCGAATATTTTAAATGGAAAAACTTTTTCTATTTAATTGGATTAAAAAACTATATTTCCTTCAGAATTCAGAATTTTGAATTCAGCATTATTCATAATTCACTTTTAAAAACTGAACTTATTTTGATATTGAAGCTTGGGATTGAAAATGTGCTTCATGCAATTCTTACAAATGAATAAAAAATGTTCGGACTCTGAAATGAATTCAGATTTTCAAAAGTACGCATTCGCGAACGTGAAATAAATTTTCTTCAATCTACTTTAATCGATTTTCCTTTACAAGCCTGTATATCTATTCTTGAGTGTTTTTTGGCTTTACAAACTTATTTAACATGACTAGTACAATTTATGCAAAAATATGAGATTTTTGTAACATTAATGTCTAATGATATTATAACGTGGAGATTACGATAACTTTGGCCCCTCAAAATAATAAAAATTCTAAAAAAAATTATATAATCAATATTTAATTTGATAATCATAATTTTTATGATCAATTTGAAAATAACCCTATTACGGGATGCACGACTTTCCATGCGTCAAAAATGTCATCAAATTAAAAAAAAATTTTTAGTTAAATTTTAGAGAATTATCAGCAAATATTCAGCAATTTAGCTAAAAATCTACTTTTAGTGAAAAGATGTCAGAGAGAGAATTCAGCGTTATTATCAGAGAAATTTTCAGACACTTTTTAGAGAACTTTTTAGAGAAATTGTAGCAAAATTTAAACCAATTTTCAGCAAATTAACTGAAAATAATTAAAACAGAAATTTAAGTATATATTTTTATAGAAATTACAGCAATTTTCAAAATTTGCAGCAATTAAAAATTTGAACCACTTTTCATTTCGATTTTATTGAAATCACTATTTTCAGCGTAATTTTCACAAAATTTCAATAAAATTTTTCCACTAGAATTGGTATAAAATATTAACAAACTAGACACAATTGTTGCAAAAATTTTACTATTGAAAGTTTTAACAGTTTGTAGAAATTGCCGATAAATCGCAATATTGTTTAAAACTTTCTTATATGTATATTATTTTAATTATGAAACATTTATTAATTAAATAATGATTAATAAATGTTTATGTAAAAAATGTTAATTTTATTAAATATTTTATTAAATATTTGGTAGAAGTATTTTTATTTTATTCTGCATTTTATACGTTAGGCTTTCTTTATAATAATTTTTATAGTTTTTAAATTATTACGAAATACATTTTATGTATATTTTACAAATATAAAATTGTCACGTGAGCCATCGGAGACTCCTATGGCTTGGATCACGTAAAATTGATCTAAGGAAGACTGGGGTTAACTGTTACATAATATAAGAATATAAGGTATTTAATTCTCAAGAATGCGTTCCAATCGTCTTCAACATCAAGAGCGACTGCTCTTTGATCAATCAAAGCATTGTTCTAAATTTAGGATAAACATTAGATTGGTTGTTCTGATTTAGGATAAACATTTGATTGGTTGTTTTGATTTAGTCTGCCGACCATTATGCGCAATGAAATACCTTATATTCTTATACTATAACACGGGATTGTTATAGTTAGTTTTTTTAGTTGCCACAGATGATAGCACATTTTTATGAATTTTTGTATGTAATTCTTATGGTACTCTACAATTTCGCGGTTTAGCCGCCATATTTGAACTCTAGAAGATATACGTATGTTTTTTGATTTTCACTATTAAAAATAAATATTTTATTGTATAAATCGTTTGTTATTGTATATATAAGATGTTGTGATTATGAATATTTCTTTCTTTTGAATATTTCTTTTATTTGATTATAATAACATATTTTGAATCAATATGTACTGGTTTTCGATCTGTATCTTTTCGAATTGAAAAATGGAAGGGCAAGTTTTTACACTTCGATCGGGGCAAGTTGTTAGAGTGTTGTAGAGAGTTGTTATACAACTTATCCCATTAAATATAATTTTTTTTTCTTCTACATATTATAATAATGCACAGACTTCTACATATAAACAGCCTACCGACTTCGTCTCCATGTTTGAAGACAGCGCTAAGCACCGCCATATTTATTTTCATAATAACGTTAGTGTTTTCACATATACTTTATTCACAGACAGGACGCATACGCATATATAAACTGAAACAAGAACAGTTCGGAATCAGGTTCATCTCTTTTATATTGAGTTAGAAGTCTAGTTGTAAAAGTCTGTGGAATGGTGCGATCTTACAAAAAAAAGACAAACAGAAGTAAATGTATTAGAAACATATGCCACAGTGGTAAAGGAAGTTAAAGATGGCCATTTATCAGTAGAGAAAAATAGCAAATGTGTGTAATAATAATTTTATGACTTTCTAACGTTGACTTTAATAATTCAAGAAAAAATTTTTGTAGTGTATTTAAAAATTTTATATCATACAATAAATATTCCTTATTTGATTCATTGTAACCTTGAATTTGCTTATATATATATATATATATACAATATACTTCAAATGATATTGTAAATGTACCATCTTACCCCCAGTTTAGTAACAACTTGCCCCATAATGAGATAAGTTGTTATAATTTATCTATCCAAGTAGAACAACAAGTCACAATAATGTTAAAATGACATTGTTCTACTTGGGTACTGATAAAGAATTTTAATTTTCAGTATTTACAGACATAGATACAAATAAAAAAAAATTGACTAGTTAAAGATGTACTTGAAGCAATGTATAGGTATTTGTTAAATATATACATGAGTATGGAAAAAATTGCTAATCAAAAATCATAACAACTTGCCCTAATCTCTCCTACTTACGACACGGAACATGTTAATGATACAAAAATGTTTTAATTTTCCATAATTACTCTAGTCTTCAAATAGTAGGGAAGATCGGGAGTACAAAAGTAACAGCGTACAATAGTAACATTGTTACATACAACATTTCTTAAACTATAATAGATGTGTATGCAACTGCATGGTAAAAAATAGATCGATATTGAATCGTTACATGCTGATTGGTTCTCGCGGAAAGTGAACGAGTTCAAGAGTAGAAATTACTTTTTTTCATACATCAAGTTAATTTTATTGCGTGCACAATATCTAAAATATGTTTTTTTTTTGTAACGAAGATATAATGTATTATCTTAATATGTTTCAATGATGATTTGTGTTGATGATTTACATATTTGAGTTGATTTTTATCTAGGTTTTTATTTAAAAGTTTACTATGAATCATAAAATATCATTAGGGGACAATAATAACATCAATGCCTGCCCTTGCATTCTGTAATTCGTTATGCAATCATTATGTGCTCATAACGACAGTTGCGCAGATATTTTATATAATAAAAAAGCTACGAAACTGTTATTATGAATACATAATAACTGCATAACAAGTTACAGAATACAAGGACTGAGATCAGTTATATCGTTATAATTATCCCCGAAGTCTACTTGATTTTATTTTATTATTTTGTACAATGTTATTTGTACTTTTCTTTATAGTAATAAGAAAACGGAAGACAAATTAAGAGAAAAATTATACAAAAGAAGTTTCTAATACATTTAAAGTGATTATAAAGAACGATTTATTCATTCGTACAACTGCAAGAAAAAGTATATGGATGTAGAATATTATGTAGAAAAAGAATATTGTGTAGTTGTGTTATGTTTCTCTGGCAAATATGGTACAATTATTCCTCTCTACTGTTACAATCGTCCCGAGAGTTAGGACGGTTGTAACAAAATTCTAATTTTTAAATAAATATAATTTTTTTTCTAAATATTTACATAAAAAGATTAAACCAAAGAAAATTTAGTAACTATAATAATAAATAAATTCTACTATAGATACTTCCTACTATAGATAATATAATTCTTTAAAGATACGTACTTTTTTAAATGTTTTTTACTTGTTTAATTGTTATAATACTTCAAAATCAAAATATTACTTTTGTCCCCGGTCTCCCCTAATAATAAAAAATAACATACTATTGCGCACGAGCGTAATTGTAAAAAAATAAAGAGATTAACAATAATAAGACGCAGCAATGTGTGCTCTCTATATTGGTTATTGCGAAGAATATTGCCAAAGTGATCAAACGGTGAGGACGCTCGCATGGAATACAGGAGATCCAGATTCAAATTCCGGTCGAGCTAACATCTTTCGAAATAGGTTTTTTACAAGTTCTGAGATACTTTTAATTAAATTTGGGTGATTTGGTTATTTTAATTTCAGATTGATTGTATTGAAAATCCGAAAGTAATCGGCGCGCAATCATATTTCTGAGATAATCATTTCATTTAAAATATATAGATACGTATCAGATAATACATAGATATATATATTAATTTTCTTCTAACTTTGACCGTAAGTGCATGGCACTTTTTGTATTTAGTTAAAGAGATTAACTCTTATAAACGAAATTATATTCGTTACTTTTAATTTTATATCGTAACATTATTTTAGTTTGATATTTCTCTCCCTTATTCATAACAATTATATGATAAATAAGTATATTTAACATTTCCACAGGAAAAACAGTTTAGATTTTTCAATATTATTTTATAAGTTTCGATGGTTGTCGTAAAAATATTAAATGCTGTGCGCGTGCGTGCTTGCGTGCGCTGGCTTATAATACTAATTTAAATTAATGCAATTTTGAATTAAATTTTGCATGCTTTCTAAATATTCTATCCTTCTTTACATTCCATGAGTAACGATAAGGACAGAACAATACTTGTATCGACTTGCGTCACCAAATAGAAAGCATACAAAATCCTTTATTATTAACAACACACTGAAATAGTATGTATATATTCATATGATAAAAGGGTATACATCATCTTGACGTAATAACAATATGTAAAATATTTATTTACAAACAAACCAGATAAGAAATAAAAGTGCTATGTTCTATTAATATGATTATTTAGAAAAAGAAGGAAAAGAGGCCTCCGAAAAAGACATGAGTGATGCAAAAGAGAAAAGAACAAAAATTTAAGAATGAAAAATGCAAGAGAAAAGAAAAAGAAAGAAAAAGAATAAGAAAAAGAAAAGTGAAAAAATAAAAAACAATAAAAAAACAGCAAGAAAAAAGGAAGACAAAAAAATAAAAGGAAAGAATATATAGAAGAAAGAAGAAAAAAAGACTAAAGAACAAAGGAAAGAGAAAAAATAAGGAAATCGAAAGGAAAAAAAACATAGGCAGAAGAAAAGAAATGAAAGGAAAGAGAAAATGGAATGAGTTTGGAAAAGGATCAAGAGGAGAGAGAGATGGAGGAGGATATTCAAATTACTGGCCTCTAGGCAAGCTTGAGAGAGGGTAAAATATTTTAAACAGAGTTATGCATTATGTCTTTTTTTTAAATAAATCGCTTATTATGATGTAAAAAATGATGCCGTAGTCAAAACTTAACACAATGTATTATTTCTATTAGAAACAATTATCTTCATTTCCAAGTTAATTTGCTTATTTAGATAATCATTATTTTCTCATTACACTAGAAACTATATTAGTATAAATTCTTTCTTAATATATAAATAAGGGGAGCAAAATTTGAATAAACAAGTATGCCGTTCTTGCCGCATAAAAGGAATTTTCAATTAAATATTATCTATTATGCATATATCGGGTGTTTCAGACTATTAGTACCATCCTTTTATCTTCGCTGAATAAAGTCCAATCATAAAAATGTTTAGATAAAAATATGGTTTAAAAAGATCTACTTATTAATCTTATCAGTTTGATCTTAGGTGACGTCACAAGATCAGGTCAAAGTCATATAGTACCGCCGACATTGATATTACACAAGGTAAAACCAACGGCTACCTCTTGAATGTTGTTCAAAATCATGTCTTAGATAACATTTGTTAGATCAAGCCATTTGAGATTATTCCTCTTATTTTCACTTTTGCACTAAAAATTCATTTTTATATAAAAATGAAAATAAGAAGAACAATCTCTCCTTCTCCTCCATTGAACTTGATCTTGATAAATGTTATCCAAGTTATAATCTTGAATAACATTCAAGAGGTTTTAGCCATCGATCGGACACGATCTTGCGTAATGCTAATGTCGGCGATACAATAAGTTTCGAGCCCTATAACTCGAAAAGTACTCAATGAAAAATAACTTTATTATAGTATTTTGAAAAGCTCTCGACATCAGCTATTAAATACTGGAATAAAAAGTTGGGTGTTTCATTAAAAAAAATCGACCTTAATCTGATCTTGGCGCCACCCAAATCAAACTGATAGGATTAGTAAATAGAATTTTTTAAATTTTACAACTTTTTATTTGAACACCTTTACGATTAGACCGTATCTTCTGCGAAGATAAGAGGATGATATGGGTAGTCTGAACACCCGATGTATATGTATATACACACACACATATATATATGTATATATATATATATATATATATATATATATATATACACGCACACACACACACACACACACACACACACACACACACACACACACACACACACACACACACACACACACACACACA
>Ga0157364_1007052_pt1 | contig 11603 bp, 9 predicted proteins | sample AttsexASBM2_FD_111476 | JGI IMG/M metagenome (GOLD analysis project Ga0157364, IMG submission 111476) | Fungus gardens microbial communities from leaf cutter ant in Ribeirão Preto, State of São Paulo, Brazil - Atta sexdens ASBM2 | ecosystem: Host-associated > Fungi > Mycelium > Unclassified ...
ACGCACGCACGCACGCACGCACGCACGCACGCACGCACGCACGCACGCACGCACGCACGCACGTACGCACACACACACACAACTTTCTTGATAACTTTTTTATTAATTATAATATTGTTGATACTGAACTCATAAATACTTTATATTTCTACTTAAATTATTTCTACTTTTATTATTATGTATTAAAAATTTAATTCTATAGTTTGTTCATTTAAGTTGAATACGTATAATATGTTCGTTTATAACACATGTTTTATAAGCTATAAAATAAAGATTTTTTTCTGGCAGATGTACAGATTTCATAAAAAAAAACTGTCTTCATAAATTTTTCAGAAGAAGCCAAAACATGTAAATTATAGACTGTCATTTTTAGCAAATGTGATATTAGCAATATAAAATTTTTAGTACAAACATGTATGTGCACACATGTCGTTCGGAAAAGAGGAATAAAAAACTAGCTCTGATATAGGAAACCGACATCGTATGTGTATATAAAGCTTATTAAAAAATATAGGGTCGAATGTAAATCCTATTCAAGCAAACTTGAATTCGCGCTGTCTTCTGTCAGCGTTATCCGCTTTCACATAAAATTTATGACAGAGGAGACCTCGTGCATACAACATATGATTTTTGGTCACGACAATACACATATCATCGAATATTCGGACCACTGAGTTCGTTGCATCAACGCAAGTCTATTCATCTCGACATTGCAATTGTTTTGCAGTTTTAATATTCAAGATGGTGAATGCTTTAGATGCTGGGAAGAATGAGAGACGAAGCTTGGTTGCATTTTAATCCATCCTATATCAGTGCGATCTACGAAAATGTGCATCCATCTTTCGTAGCCAAGGGGTGAATCTCTCGGATCTCCGTGGAGAAGTGATCAAAGCATATTGAATATGAGTTTCATCCAGTTGACTTGCCCACACAGAGCTTGCCTTCCTCGTCTTTCGTGAAGAAGGATAAGAGGAAGTGGAGCAGGCAACATCTGCGGGGAAAACTGTCCGGCGAATTAAGTGCTGCAACAATTCCCGTAAATTGAGAGAAGTGGATTTGACAGAGGAAGCGATTAAGGGATCGATTCAAAAACTCGTGGATATCGACATTCAGTTCGAGGCGCAGTCGTTACTCGGTGGATTATTAATTGAAAGAGGGATATACGGTGAGATTGATTAAATTTAAAATTATGATCACTGGTAAAATCTCCTGTCCAGGATAATTCTCACATTTATTACGATTATATCTCGAATGGATTTAGCAACTTTATTATGCATTACTAAGTGACGCACAATAACCAACAAGTATCATTTATTATTGTTGCAAGCTTTTTCCGAGATAAAAATAGTCTGTGATAATGATTGCTTTAAGCAATGATCAACATCTGTTTTGATTATCTTTTAAACTATTGATATTGCTTCACGGGCACATTTGATTGCATACAATCAGACTAGCGTATCCTATACGCATTGTATAGCGTTCAATTGCTACATTAACCCCTAAAGGCAAATTGGCATTGTGATATAACAATTATTCCTTGAATTACTAAACATGTTTATCCGATTAACACAATAGATCAACTAGAAACAGAAGCAATAGTAATTGTAACAGATACTACATATATGTATATAAATATACAATTAACTATTTTATAGTATTTTTATGATCAAATTTACACACGCAGAAATCACATTTCCTCGAAACATATACCAAGGAAATATTTATTTTATTCAAAATAAGAATTTACGTATATTTAAAAGAAAAGAAAACAGTAAACTACATATGAATTTTGTTGCAATAGATTTTCAATCATATTATAGATTATTTTCATTAGAGATAAAACTCGATTTTGCGTTGAAGCAAGGAAAGGCGGATGTGTTTAGTATCGGGAGCGTTAAAATAATAAAATTGCAAAAGGAACAACGTTCCTGCAAAAGGTATCCACAAAAGTCGCACCAACTTCCCGTGTACTCCGGTTCTCTGACCACCTTCTCGTCTTCGCAAACTATACAACCGCCCGTTGCCGTGAAACTCTATAGAAAAGAGGATGTAGGAGTAAAGAGCACGTTATCCAAGCTGCGCGTGTGTGTGACTTTTAAACCACTCGCCGTACAAGTTGACTTTTATTTGAACGAAGTATCAACAGGTATCGACCCGAGTCTCTCTTCCCCTACAGTATACATCTAGCAGGTTCTCTCCGAGAATCTTCCTCTTCTCGTGCACCCTATACCTTCATCTTCCTCAGGCAGTCCGGGGCCAGGGCTATTCCCTCGTGATGAAAATCGCGGGACGTTGTAGAGAAGTCGTTGCCGCTCGGCACCGGGACTCTTTAGAAATTAACAGCACGTTGTTGGGTTGATCCTCGCGGATAGCACGGACGAATAGCCCAACATCTCACATTTCTCTCCTATTCGCGTTCGGGGATTTTCGTTTCAACCGCCTCCTCGTTTTATCGGTAAAGTCGAGCGCCGTTCGTCTTTCGTTCTATCTCGTTCTCTGTACCCTCCTTTTCCCCCGAGAGCGAAGAAATTGGTTACTCTTACTTGCCGACGATATTCCCTTTTTTTCTCCTTCGGCCAAGTAAGGTGGTATTCGACACGATCTCTCTGCGCGCGCGCATGTGATCGTCTTATTTTCTTTCAGTACACTCGTCGAAAAGCTCCTGAGAATGGCGTACTACGCGAATCCGCATACTATTCATGGGGGACCGTGGTTGCTTTTAATTTAATATAATCTTTGAAATCGATTCGCGGCATGTTTGTTCTGCCCGATCCGTCGAAGGTTCAAAACAGGTAACTTTGATTGAATCACGGGATCCTGCGATCGAGATTGGTTGACCTAGCGAATTGAAGAAGAGAATGGAAGATTTTATCAGATGGGAGAAAAAACGGCTTAGTCGTTTAATCAAAGGTGTTACCTTGTAAAATACTGTAAATACATATTATACGAAATTGCGAAAGACTTTACTTTGAGATTTATTTTTTAATACAATCAATCAATGCACGTTCAATTTAAATTCTCTTTTAAAAACTGATGATCTGTGTTTCCTATATAAGAAATAAAAAAACTGGGTCACTTTAAAATCGATATTTTTTCCTGCAAGTGTGATGCATCATGGAATAATCGATGCGGACGTTAAGAAAAACCGTGATCGTCAATATCCATTATTTATCAACCGATAAGTGATTTTGTGATCATGTTATTTATTTCAATATCTATCTATTATTCGAATGTATTCGAATGACGTCATCATGACAAAAGCTACTTTTACTAATAAATTACTGATCAATATCTTTTTGTAATTAATACCAAATATTTAATCATATTATGAAACTTCGACATAACATATTGAAGAGAGGTAGTATGGCATATATAAAAAAAATATTTAATCATTTATATGTTTTGATTTGAAAATAACATTTCAAACTACAAATTTATTTTAATTCATACTAGAATTAGAAAAAATTTAAAAAAAAAAGACTTTCATGAAAGAAAAGATTTTTACATCTTTTGGCAAACATGCTTTCAGTGACCGAATCGTTTAAAAATTTCCAATGTAGTTATAAAGTCGTTTCAGACGAAGCTATCCATAGCAATTTCTAGTGGCATTCCAACGAAATCCAAAGTCGATCCGGAGATTTCGAGGCTCGGCAGAAAGGCGTTTAAATCCATGGTCGATATTCCGATCGGATGAGCGGATGGCTCGAATGTAGGCAGTGATGGGGGTACGATTGGAGGTGAAAACCAAGGGTAATCCCGGGGATTATTCTCTCTGATCCCAGACCAAATATGTGTTCAACGGATGTCCGCTAACCACCACTATCGCTACAGTCTCCTTCCAGTAACTTTGCCTTCCATTCCCTGCCATTCTCATTATCGTTTCACGATCTTACGTGATATAGGGTGCAAATGTCTTCCCGCTCTACGTGCGTGACGTCGCACGAAAGCAGACGCCGTTAGTGAAAATTGTTCACTAAAGTAATTATGTGAGGCAAGTATCGACAGGGTGGATGAGAGCCATGGAACTTTGAGCGCCTGTTCAGATACTTGTACACAAGGCGATGGTGTCAGTATACACAAGATATAGCGTACATCTGTTGTTGGCATAAAGTAATTAAATCTTCATGAGTTTAACGATTATGTGCAAATACTTTTTTATGTACAACTAGAGCAGCATACAATATATACAATTATACAATTTTTAAGTAAATATTAAGATTATTCAGGACTTACCATTGACTTACCATTAATAATAAAACGAATTATTTTTTTTTAATATATCATTTGTTTCGAAATTTAGACTTTGAAAGATTAATTAAAATAGAATTGAAACCTCGTTTGCCGTAATAGTAATAGATTGACGCGCACAACGGATATTGTTAATGTCACGTTTTCCGATCGATCGGTCGTATACACCGAGTTGCACGGTAACGGTAGGGAAATGTAAAATTTTGCTCACTACTCATGGGGGCTTGTGCCGTCGCGCTCGGACAAGCGACTGGCCGAGTTGTCGGTGTTGACCAAGGAGAAGTTGGTTGCACCATTATTTAGCGTTTGAATGCCCGATAAGAGAAATCGCGGCTGTTTCGGACAGACATTGTTTGGCCACGGACAGCCCACGTACATGTACGCAGCGGTACCAGCTCCTCTTGCACAGATTTACGCGACGGTGTGTACTGTTCACTCCATTCCTCTGTATTCTGTTTCTCACTCTCTCTTATTCTCATTGCTTTCGCCTGAACCTCCCTTCTACTGTAACCTGGTCTCTTTTTGATTGCAAAGTTTTCGTGCTCGTTTTCCTGTTGTCTTTCTTGCGATTTCTTTTTATTCCTGTTTCATTTCTATTTATTCTCCAATCCAATTTTAGTTCATTATTCGTTTTTTCGCACTATCTTTTGCTTATACGTTCGTAATTTTTTAAACTTTAAATATTGGTATATAAATTACATAACTCTAACAACAATTGATTATTCATTTGATTTGTAATAATTCGTACATATATTTTATATTTGCGTACATATTGTAAATATATTTTATAATTTATATATATTCTATTCAATGTTCTCATAAAATGTTTTTCTCGATCCCCATGAGATCATCCAGCGTATCAACTGGTCATGGATAATAATTGGCAGATAGGGGTTCCACGTGTGCAGTTGGTTTTTTTATTGTTAACGATATCAAGCTGAAGAAGATTAGAATGTAGCCGAAATGTACTTGTATTCAATTATGTTTAAATACATTTTAATATACTGAGGTTCGTCCAGTAATTTAAGCGCACCGATTACAGCGCGGATTCCTAATTGCCCTATATTAATTCATGGTTTATCAATTAATTTGTTATTAGAAGAAATTATATTACGGTTACTTATAGAATGTAAATATATTATTGTTAATGTAATTGATATAATAAATAAGTTAGACAAAACGTTAATATATACATATATGTATATACTTTTTAAAATTATCTATTGACTGCATTAAAATCAGAAAAAAATTGCATCTATAAAATAAAACCATTTCGAGACATATTAATGCGTGACGATAAAGTTATTACAGAATCGTATTATCATTAAAATTAGATTAACTCAGACTTCTGGTAATTTCCGCATTTAATTGAGTAAAGTGGTCATGCAAATTTAATGAGATGTAATCGAGTTATTGGGGATGATTTTCGATACGTTTTCTTTGTACAGGAATTTTCGGCTGTAATATGATAGTTGAATAAAAGATTCCATTGAGAAATTTCGGTATATTTAATAATCGATGAGAAATTATTGATGTAATTACTTGCGCGCTATGTATAACAACGACAATCGCTATCCCTCCAAAGGCAGAATGTATTGGATCGTTAATGATACAGTAGAAAGCAATAATCCACTCTGTCGAATACCTTAGGCGGCTCGTTGCTACAGTGCATTTGGCCTGTCTATTACTCAGGTCTCCTGGCACGGGACATTAGGACACTATTGGTACATTATCAGCGGGCATTAATACCGGCAGCCGCCTCGCACTATCGCGTTGCACGCTAAGATAATTACGGAGTGAAATATCGTCCGGTAAGGCAACATCGCCAGTTACGACCACGTTGGGACCACGCTTGTTCTCGTACCTCTTTGCCCTGCGCTCCCGCGCTGTTTCTCTCATGCTCCGACCGCCGTCAGTCGGGTATCTACTTCTCTTTTTCCATTGCCGGGGTTCGTGTCTTCTCCTCGTATTCCCCGCTCGTTTCCTCGATTCTTCTTCCACTCTTGCCGCCTGGCGCCTTCCTCACGAACGTGGATTTCGGTGGAGCTTTCCCGGTCTGACGATTTCAATTTGTCGACCGGAAGGAAGAAGAGCGGAACTCATTCGAACCGCGGAGAGCCGCCGCTGGTGCCGGAGTGAACGTGGCTAGTTTTATCCTTCGACCTTATATCCGTCCTCTCTTTATCTCCTTTTCGCTTTCGCTCGTTGCTCTTGCTGGCAAGTAGTTTCACAAACCTATCTCTATTTCCCTTCTAGGTTTGATTTATTTTTGTTTGTTCCTTATTTTTGTTTGTTTCTCTCTCGCTCTCTCTCTCTCTCTCTCTCTCTCTCTCTTTCTTTCTTTCTTTCTCTTTTCTTTCGAATTGCGCGACGGAAAATCGGTTGCTTCGAGGCTGCTAGAGATCAACGAAACTATAAGAAACGAACATGAGGGATTGAAAGAAAAAACTGGAAATTTCGTCAGGTTGTTTCGATATCGTCGAAATAGTTGGCAGATGGTAGTAACAAGGGTGAGAAGCGCGCGAGAGGTGTGAGCTGATAGACGACAGCGTACGCCAGAGGGAGAACAAGACGGCACTGCCGTAGTGGGGAAAGAGCCGTGAAGGGGCAAGAGCGATGCGGAGAGAGCGTCAGTTCTCAGGGGTTGATTTACACTTCAACCTACATCCAATGCAGCCAACCTATATACGAAACTCGTCAAGTTTCTCCACCATGCTCCCTAGAGTCGATAAGTCGAGGATACCAAACTCTTAGCTGTGATGGTATATGATGCCGGCTAAGGCAATAGCTTGTTGCCTGGTCCGGCATCAACGACTGCCCACTATGCCTTCGAACTCAAAGTCCTGGTGACGGTAATGTGCTCGACAACTTGCTAAAGAGCGAGGTCACTAATAACAAATTAACATGACCGTTATGTCCAGTCTCAACGGGAAATTATTATTATATCTTCGGAGATGCAGTTTGCTATCTATTTAGGGATAATTTGTGATCGCGTATCTTGAAGTTAGGTTGGTGCGGATACATATTAATTCGTGTCGTTTAAGAGAGTGCGCGTCATTTAATTTAATTAAATCTTTCTCTCTAAAAGAAAGAAATCTATAATATGACTTTTGTGGTAACGAGATAGATTGCAAATTCTTCGAATAATATCGGCCAATTTGTTACTAGCCGCGTTTCATTCATATCTTGAATCTACTTGCTGGAAATTTTTCATTCAGAGTTAATTAGTTAGCTAATTAATACTGTACAGAATTATTGCACAAAGCAAAGAAATTTGATTGAAAAAAACAAGCATTTCAAATTATTGAAAATATTTACCAGATACGAAATGTAGCGTAAAAAATTAGCAGCGGCAATCAATAAAAAAGAAAATAATTAATATAAAATAATGCAATTCTTCTTTCAATCTTATAAAAATATTAATTTTTTTTATTGACATAGTATTAATAAATAAATATTATTTTAAATATTATTTTCTTTCAAATAAACATAATTAGTTACTCATCAATCGCGTCGCTGTAGTTGCCTTTAAAGCTTACGTAGCTCCTATAACACCATTATATTCTTAACTGAAGTATTTAATACTAATAAAAGCGTAAACTTTTTATAAGACTCCTTTCTATAACATGACTTAAACAACCGCTCAGTTTTTTTTACAAAAAACGGACGTGCAAAAGCTGATGCAGGAGATTGTGGATGTATGAGCTCGTTTGCCGAACAATTTAAAGAAGATCCTACCTAAACGTAAGCGTGCGAAAAGATACGAGGCGCATAAATAATAGATTTTTAATCCGAGTCCACAAGGAAAAATGAACCACCCTAGGAAGCGACTTCCGATTCATTCTCCTTTTCATGAGGCCTGCGGAGAGGCCAGGGTGAAGAGCGAATATGCAGGTTCCTTTTTTGCTTGGGACGTAAGAGAGATTAAGATTTCAACTATTCTCCACCGAGCTTTTCTGACGTTTACGCGCCTGCTGAGTCGCAAAAGGTACGGCGCCGCTTGAATTCTATTACAAGCGAAAATCGATGACGGGGACATGGGATTTGGAAAAAGCTTCGTTTTAAGTATTTGGCATCTTCTTTTCGGAATTGTCATGTTTAAAGGCGATCAAAATTAAGTAAACGTAATGATAAATATTTAATATAAAATGTGTTTGTTTGTTGGGTGTCTTATTTTATTTAATACAAAATTATTAGAATCTTATTATTTCATAAATTTATGAGTCCAATATTGTTTTGTACTATATTTCGCAGAAGTTTATATTTATCCAAATTATTATTTATTCATATACATTTTGTTATTTAATTTTTGCATTTTTTTTTATATTAACGTATTATTTGTAATAGTATTCCGTTTTGCTACATCTGAGCAATCTATTCTCTTCTATCGCGCACAGTCGAAATTTCAGTTTACTGTTCACGTTCGTGCACGTGCGTACAAAATCGAATAGATTTCTGTCGTAAAACGAGTATCGGTTTACACGACTCTGCGGCAATACGTTTTGAGAGGCATAAATGTCGCGAAGAAGATTGGAAGTGCTACCAAGGGAGAGCGCGGTTGTGTACTTGGAACACAACAGCGGGGTTGCTCTTAGCAGAACGCGTAAGGAAGGTATAGTATATTGAAACAAACCAGGATCGAGGATCGCTCTAGGAATGGAACGGATTGTAGCTTTAGTCTCGAGAGATTCGCATTCGTTGTTCTCTGTAAATCACCCTCAAATCTTGATCCCTTCAAATTCGTATCCAGCATATCATGATCTTATGTACGATGCATCAGTGTAAAAAAGTATAGTGACAAATTCGTTAACTCTAGTAGATAAAATGCCGGGTCGGTTAGGCCGATTTGTGTCTCCGACGCATTGCTTGGAATAAGAATATTTTCCAGTGAAAAACGATGTCACATCTCTAGAAATAGAGGAATTGATCAATTGACTTATCAAAAATCAATATCGATTGCCCTACAAGAAACGTTGACAAATGAAGCGATATGTTAGAATGGAATAAGTTAAGTGGCACAAAGTGGCACTTACATGTTCGGTGTTGGAAGATGTGCACGTATACGATTTGTACAAGTGGAATAACTTTTGATATAGTAGTTCCATTGTTGAGAATAACTTGATGTTTGTTGTACATATATTGGAACACGTGTAAACATGTGAATTTGAAGAGGACTATTAAAGTATGCATACCTGAGTTGAATAAATTTGGCGATAAATTCCATAAATTTATACACACATATAAATTCACACGTCTTTCAATTAAAAAATAATTTATCTAAATACTTCTTTTACTCTCGAAACATTGCTATTTTATGCCAAAAAATTATATATGTTCAATAGAGAGAATCCTTAAGCTCTGAAGACGCAGAGGCATACAATATAATTCTCTTGTGTACCTATATCATACAAATCCGATAAATGAATATCAGTAGTTCCCATAACTCATCGCTTAATCCAATGACAAATGTAAGTAGCTTCCATAAACTTCACATGCTCCTAGCGTTTTATGAATTTGCATTAAAGCTTTTTGTGACGTGATCCCGTTCAGAATGGCTCGATCCACAGACACGTTGAGCTATGCTTAAATGGTGCCATAGATTTTTCGGCTTCGAACCATTTGAGCGTTGTATTCGTGGCGCGATGCAGAACCGAAGTCAATGTGTTCTCCGCGAGAGAAAATCATTTTAGTTCGTGTTTCAGGACTAGTATTGGTTCCAGTTATGTAGGTACAGATGGACCAGCGCGCACAGTCGACGAGACACAAATATATCTATACAGCTGTGCAAACTCTCCGCTATTGCAGGAAGAGCGAATAGGCTATGGAAGGCTGGAACGTAGGACGAAGAGGTGTGTAGGTGTGCGTGCCATTTGTGGATGTCACTGTGCGACACAGAACCGTGGCTGGACATGAGGGAGGAACTGTGAAATACACGGCTCAATACTTCGCTGGTGCACGCTTTGTCGCGGTCAGCCCCAAACTCACCCGCAATTCTAATTGTTACATGAGGCATCGAGTATAGACGCCTCGAATATATGTCGATACACGGTGGCGCGAAAAAAAACTATCAAGCAGGGATAACTGAACGCGTCGTGGTTGGTATATCCGGAAGTAACGTTGTTACCCGTAAGTGTTGTATCGACGTAAATTCTATCGCTACGCTCAGTTACCCACAGTGAAGGTGAAAATTGGGAATTGAAACAATTATTCAATGACGCAATAGTTGTTTTTCTTTTCATGAAACAAGATTACTCTATTTTCATTAATAACATGATACAACATGAGATATGTAATTATTTTATGGCATATAAATTTATATAATTACTACAGAATAATTATACATTTAAAATAGAATAAATTTGAAATATTTATAAGTACTACGTTTTAAATTTTACGAATTTAATAAATATGTAAATAGGAATAATCTTTTAATTATTAAATAAACTTTGATTATATTATTAAATAACTCTGACATCATACAGTTTCTTTGATATCTCTTTTCTAGAAATTTTTTTTTCTTAAAATGATTGTTTTACACATTCACAAAAATTATAGAGATTTAATTGTGTTATCAATATGCTTAGCTTTCTCATATATTTAAATTCATTTTCGAAATATAAATCTCTATATTTGAAACTGCTATATTCCTTACATGGTATGTACTTATACCTGTACCAATTTATTTCATGTCGGCTCCATTTATTTCAACCTGTTGATAGGTAGGAATTCATGTATGCCAGTATGATCTCAGTAATACTTTTGTAACATATATTCTGACAGTACCTTCCCAACATATGCTGACGGTATGATTCATAGTTATGCGGGTTAAACATTAAAGAAAAAAGGAATTTCTTATCAGATTACAGAAACAATGTAAAATTTTAATCATAGATGTGTAATATTAGTAAATATAAATTTTTAAGAATATAACAATTATTGAAAATATATTATTATTTTGTATAACTAATTTACAAACAAAAATTTACATATATTACATTAATTTACAATACTTTAAATAAAAGAAATAAACTTTATCACTTTCATTATGTTTCTTTCAAATATATAATTTAAGATTAATAAATAAAAACGCATTCTAGATATCTGGTTCTATCTGCGCATTGAATACAACTGACTCGCTTGAAAATACTTCATGAACAAATAATTGCGGGTATATCTACATGAGTTACAACTTAGTTAGATAACCGTGCAAATTTCCATGCTGTGTAAATATCTATTTCTGTTGAATTATGTTATGTACACACAAACACACACACATTTTATATATATATATATATATATATATATATACACACACACACACACACACACACACACACACACACACACACACAAAA
>Ga0157364_1007053_pt1 | contig 11602 bp, 7 predicted proteins | sample AttsexASBM2_FD_111476 | JGI IMG/M metagenome (GOLD analysis project Ga0157364, IMG submission 111476) | Fungus gardens microbial communities from leaf cutter ant in Ribeirão Preto, State of São Paulo, Brazil - Atta sexdens ASBM2 | ecosystem: Host-associated > Fungi > Mycelium > Unclassified ...
ATCTATAAAAAGATATTAAGGAATTTATTAAGTCTGAAGGCTTAGAATTTTGTTAATTTTAGAATTCGTTGATTTTGTCAATTTTAAAAGTCAAGTTTCTATCAAATTTGATGAACGAAAAATTTCGAAAATTAAGATATCGATGCAAAGAATGAGCATTTTTCAAGAAAGATTGGGAAATAACGTGCGTCATGTTACATTGAATAGACAATGCAAGACATAATCCGAATCTGAGGCGTTAATTATCCTTTTTTTACGATCGGAAAAATTCTCACCATTGTGCTACATGTTATTGACGAATACAAGGTGCTAACCTGCTGTCAAAATCTTTCCAAGATAGGAAATGTAATTCAATTCACGCGGTGTGTTCTCAGATTAATATGGTGTCTGTGAAAACATTAGGACTTGCAGGCTCCTGTACGTTTTCCATTGGGCTTATCAGTTATACTTTGGGATTTCCTTCTATGCTAAAATCGCAAGTTAAATCTGTAAGTAGTGATTGATACATCATATCGTCAATATGTCAAGCTCTGTTCGAAATACTGAAATCAGAACTGTGAGAAAGATATTTCTTTCAATATTGGATTACTACGAATTTAGCTTGAAGCTGTGAATATTTTCATAATAAAATCTTTTCCAATTAATTTTGCTATGTAGAATATATATTTTTATTTGAAAATTATTAATAATTTTTAATTTAATAATTATTATTTATAAATAATTATTTAAAATGCTGATAACAAAAATATAATTATATAATATAATCTTCCGTTCAATTTTTCAATATCCTTTGAATATTATATTTACGAGAAGAAAGACTCGTTTTTATCAAATTATTGTATTTTACAAATTTTACAGCAAATTAAATTGCAAAAAGGAAACGAAATACGCGATTTTTGGGAGAAACTTCCGCAGCCATTGGATTTTAATATTTATGTCTTCAATATAACAAATCCGAATGATATTGCATCAGGAGCGAAGCCGATTGTCCAAGAACTAGGACCCTTTCACTATGAGTAATCTTTTTCATATAATATAATAATTTAAATTATAATTAGCGAGGCAATTTGTTACTTATTATAAAAAATGCGTTTCGAATATAAAGAATATTGAACAAATTTTAAAATGAAAATAATAAAAAAAATAATTTATAAATAAATAACACAAATAAGTGAAAGAAATGTTATATTTGATTAAGCGGATGTTGGTGTTTAATAATATTCACATGCAATGTATTTGCAAAATTATTTATTTATTATTATAGTATTTAAATATTATTAAGCTTCAAGATTCGCTTTGAAAATATAATTTTTATGTTATTTAAAAAATTTACATCTATAGTATGACATAAATTTTATCCAATTATTTGTATAAAATTAAAATTAAAAATTATTTATATAATATATGGAAGTAAAAAATATATAATTGATGATTGATGATTGATTTCCAGTTTGTATCGGGATAAGGAAGATGTCGTAGATCGAGAGGAAGATGATACTGTTGAGTATAGTTTGCGACAACTTTGGTACTTCAATCAGGAGAAAAGCATTATGTCAGAGAATGTGGAAATTTATGCGTTTCATCCTCTCATGATAGCGATAACCTTGATCATTCAAAGAGACAAGCCATCTACGATGGGAGTAATTAGTATGTATTTAACGAAAAAATAAAAATCCATGCACATGAAAGAAATTTTTAATGTCCGCTTAATATTTAACTCATAGATATTCAGTTCATTAAAGTGATTTTGTTTTTGGATATCGTCGATTTTTAAAATTGAGAGATTACTAATTAGAGATTACTAATTAGAAGAACGAAACAGTTTTTATTGTTCAAAACTTTGGTTTTTCTTGTTGCTATTATGTCAATTATATTAGCTGCATATATTTATTCCAATACATATATTATATATATTATATAATGTACACATAATCTTAAATTATATCTTTCTCTCTCTCTCTCTCTCTCTCTCACACTCTCTCTCTTTCTTTCTCTCTCTTAAACTTTTATACCAGACTAAATATAATTATTTATTTCTTTAGGCAAAGCGTTTGATAGTATTTTCAAGAAACCTGAGTCAATATTTATCAAAACCACTATAAAAGATTTGTTCTTTACCGGTATACTACTTGATTGCACGGGTATAACAGATTTCGCTGGATCCGCAGTGTGTTCCGCTTTACAGGAAAAAGAAGAGATATTAATCCGAGAGGAAGGTTTACGTTTCAGATTTGGTTATCTTGCTAAGGTAATATACCTGCAAATATGGTACGAATTTTTTGTGCTATTGTATTATTATATTATTAATAAAAGTAAAAAAAAATGTTCTTTTGTCTTAAAAAATAATATCTATCTCATTCTTATACAAAATTTTTAAGTAATGTTTTGATAAGAATATCTTTATATGTATTGTTTCGATTACATGGAAGGAAATAATATTACCATTGTCAGAAATTATTAAAATTAAATTAAATGTATTTCATTATTTAGGATATATATGTGCATATTAATTTAATTAAATTCGGGTGAGATTAAATTAATTTGGATAGGATTATAATATTTTTCATTTTAGATTTTTAAGAATTTCTAAGAATTTAATATATTTTAAGTGTTATCTTTTTATTCTAGACAAACGGGAGTCGTTTGCCAGAACGCATAAGAGTATACCGTGGAATTAAAAATTACAAAGACGTAGGTCGTGTGCTGACGATAGCAAATAGTACGAAGTTAAAGATGTGGTTTGGTAATCCTTGTAACGATATTCGTGGCACAGATGGGACCATCTTCCCACCATTCCTCAACAAGGAAAAAGAAGTCTGGGTACACTCTCCAGACATTTGTCGAAGTATTGGCGCATATTATTTCGAACCAGGGAAAGTTCAAGGTATCATAAAAACTTAAAAAGTAACGCTAAGTGTTTACTCTTCGTCGATTCTGAGACATGCTGAGAAACAGAAATTAGTGAAATGGCCACGTTACAGTTAATTTTGCAACACAGGTTTCAAGACATTACACTATACGGCGGATCTGGGCGATCCCTCTGAGGACGAAGATGTGAGGTGCCTTTGTCAAGAGTCCGAAGGGTGTATGCCTAAGAACATATTCAATGCAGATCCTTGCAAAAACGTGCCTTTAAGAATAAGTCTACCTCATTTTTATAATTCTGATCCACGATACCTCGAGATGATTGAGGGTGTAAATCCCATCCCTGTAAGTTTAATAATTGTTTTACTCTTTAAATATAATTTAAAATAATAAAATTAATCTTATTATTTTTTGTCTTGCAGTTTTTTTATCCATACATTTTCTTTTTTTTATATAATTTCACAATAATTTATACAAATATGTAAAAGCTAATTTTAAGGATAAAATATTAAATAATATTTATAAATAAAATTAATTTTATAAATAAAATTAATTTTATTGAAATAATAAATTTATAATAAGTAAATTTCAAGAAACAATGTGAATTTACCAGTAATGACAATTTCTAATCATGCAAATTGCTATGAATAATGACGATTACGAAATTTACGAGAATTATAATAAAAGATATTGTTTGCAGGAAAAGCACCGGATGACTTTTAATTTTGATCCGTTGACAGGCACTCCAATAAAAGCATATAAAAAGATTCAATTCAACGTGATAATTGGACCCATCCCTAAACTTCGATTGATGAAGTCCTTTCCGGAAGCACTTTTTCCGCTATTTTGGGTGGAGGATGGCCTCGAACTCGGGAATATTCTAATAAAGCCACTGAAAGTTGCCTATTTACAAATTTTAATTGCAAAGTAAGTAATAATATTATCTTTTTATAAGCTTTTTTTCTATCGCATTATTATTTCGATAATTTAGTTTCGTCTTATGAAATATCTGACATTGCACACCAAAAAATTTTGCGAAATAATTTTTTTCGCATGGTGTTTTTACGCCGAAATTACTGCAGTTGATGATTGACCGACTTTTTTTGCAGAATAGTGATGTGGCTCATGATCCTCGGTGGTCTGGGTATGCTTATTGTCGCTATGATGAGGTATTACAAAAAAAACAATGTGGACAACGTTGCGGTACCGGATCTCGTGCCAGGCAAGGAGCAGAATAAGACTCCTAAAAAATTAACCATTAGTACTATACAAGGTGAATTGGTACCACCTAAAATTGATTAACACACAGGGAGTAATAATTGTTATTACACTAAAGAAGGTTGGGAGATGGCGTTATTAATCGCGCGATGTCGATTGCATTGTGTCGAAAATAATTTTTAAGATGTCATTACTCAGTTAATATTTGGATAATATTTCGATGACATTTATCCAGTAACACGTCCCATTATTGTAATATACTTACTCAGATAGAAATAATATACCCAAGTTTTACTTTACAAAATATGAGCCGTAATGAATTAACATTTTTATCAATATTGTTTTGAAAACTATCACTGTTGAAAGATATATTAGAAATCAGAGTACATTTTATTAATTCTAATGTTAGTTATTTAGATTGATTGTAACAATGAGTCAAACGCGGATTAATAAACCATAAATATGTAAGAAACTAGTTATTAGTAATTATTAAATAATAAATTATATAATAATAATAAATTAAATAATTAAATAATAAATTAAATAATAAAAATATTATAGTAATTATTTTTGCTGTACGCTTTATTATAAAAGTTGTCTTCACCGATTTAAAGTACTTCGTCGATCAAGCGATAATTAGAGCAATATTAAACCTATTCTTGATGTCATTAACTTTTATTACAACGTTATAAGGAAGAAAAAGAATGCCTATAATGCGTATAAGTCATCTAAGCTATTATTATTTTATTTCTGCTATTTTATTTCTTATTACTATTACTGAATACAATATAAATGACATCTTATAAAAAAATGTAAAATAAATGAATAATGAAAAAATTCCCAAATTATATCTTAATTTATAATACAAACATTAAAAAAAAATCAAGTTTTTAAGTCTTCAAAGACACACTTTCTACACTAAATATACACTTTCGTGTACATAATATTATAAATTGTATACATAACTTATTTTGTATACATAAAAAATCAGGTAAGATATACTGAGCCAAGCGAATCGATTAGCGCAGTCTAAACGCAGAGTCTAAACGTAAAGCCTTTACTCATATGAAAGCCTATGATTTTTCCGAGAAAACATTTCTTCTTAATAATATTTAGAAATTTAATTGTTTCAAGAAAGATTGGTAACAGAAATTTTAATTTCTAGAGATTGGAGATCTTCATTGATCCAAGAAAAAAAGAAAAACAGGATAGCAGAGACTCAGAGAGATGTGCATCATAAACTTTTATTATAAATTTAATCCTCCGTTGGCAATCTGGATCTTTTTTAGCACAAGAAAAATTTTACTTTCAAATTTCTTCAAAATAAAGGAAGATAAAAACCGATTTATTCTATTAAAATATATTATATTGTTAATAATGGAGTTTCATGTAACAAAGGTGTTAAAAAGAACTCTGAATTTTTCCACATTTTTTGAAAGCCTGGAACAGTAAAAAACTTGAACTGGACAAAAAAGACCCAGATTACAGGCGACGAAAGTAAGAATATGATTGCAGATAGAGGATTAATTTGACTCAAGACTATATTTCATAAATCTCGATCTTCATCAATCGTAACCTGAATTGAATAACGACCGAATCCCAAAGATATTTTTATTTATTAATCAGATAATACTTTATAATTATCAATTAATTGAAGAAACTTTTAGTAAAATGATCAACTGTTTATTTCTCTTCCAATATGTATGTATGTATTTACTTATCATATTAATATATACGTTATTGAAGATAACACGCGACAAACGAAGGTCATAATGACTTTAGAATCAACCAGCCTAATTTTTTCTTTGACTTTGATCAGAGGTTTGTTTTCAGTGTCACGTATTTGCGAGTCAGCGAGTAAAATTACACGTCGAACGCAATGTCGTCGACGTTGGTGAAGCCTATTCTGCTGGAGATGCCGTGCTATTACGTAGGGAAATCGAGAAGACAACAGGGTCGAACAAGTAGGAGTACGCCGACGCCGGTCTGGTGTAAAACATTGGTGTCATTATCGCGCGGGCAGTCCGTTCGCGACGAGCCGCGCACAATCAACAGCGACGGCGACGTCGACGATAACAAGGACGACAAGGGTGGTGCGAAGAGTTCGGTCGAAAGACCGCACAGGTGCGAAGACAGTTGGAAGGACAAGGCTTCCATCTTGCGACTCTCGATAGCTTAAAATATTCGTACAAAATTTTAAACACGGATAAAGCAACGCGAACAGTGTATTGCGTGAAAAAAGGATTATGGAGTGAACAAGGATCCCAAATCTCAACAATTGAAATTTTAACGCGAGCTTATACGACTGATCCGATTTTTATAAATCTAAAGGCGAGAAAGGGACGTAAATTACACAAAGCGATATTTATCTGCAAAACAATCGACAGAAAAAATTGTTCAAGGAATTCTGATTCTCTAAATATACCTATATTGATGTTGAAATCACACAGATTACCGAATATTGAATACTGATATTAATAGTGAATATTGATACGCAGATACTGAGGAATAGATTATGCTCTTAGTTCATTTGTTTGGATTACGAAGATAAAAATAGAAAGAGACGAAATCCACTTAAACGCAGAATTTTTCTCGGGCACTTCTTAATTTTTATTATATTATTACTTAACGTGAAATTATCGATAAATTAATTAGTTTTTAATTAATTTTTCCATATTATTAAATAATGAATATTGCGAATTGTAATTCTGTTAATTGATATTCTCAGTATCTAAAAAAAAATATTAATTTGATAATGGAATAAGATAAAAGGAATATATCTTTTTTCTATATTCTTTATTTTATACTCTACTAGATAAAAAGGATGGTTTTGCTGAAGTATCTAAAAATTTAACTAAATATAGACCTGAAAATAATTTGATTTAGACCATCAAAAGAATTATATAAAATGTACTAGTTATTAGAATATTAAAACTTCTTGCAGAATTGTCGTCAATATTCTACGTTAAATATTCTACATAATTATTTTGATATTCCAAAATTATTTTTTTATATCCAGTTAAATTAGATATTTCAGCAAAATCGTTTCTTCCATGTATCAAGTTTAAGAATACTTAATGCGTATGCTACTTTAATTTATATTTAATTTTTTATTAGTATCTTGTACATTATATTGTAATATCGTAATTTAATGTTTACGCATCACAGACAAAATTTTCATGAACATGAGAAGTCAATTAAGAGAATCTTAAAAAAGAGGAATCTTGAATCTTTTTTCATTAAGTGCAGTGCAGCAAAAAGTGTTTCTTTCGAATCAGAGTGGTGCAAGACCGACAAGAACAGGCGTTTCTAGGTGTCATTATCAAACATAATGGTCACAAAGCGACGTGCATATAACGTTGCCGTTCGCGAACTTCGAAGAATGTACGATATTTTAAAACGTTCGAAGTTGCTGTACGCGTTTCCGTTCGGCAAAACGTTTGACAACGTACTCCGCATTCTCGAAGAATATAATAAGGTTTCGATCGTTTAATGTTGATCTTCGATCTTCACGAATCAAGAATAGAGCTTGTGAAAAATTTACGTTCCCTCATAAACGCAATTGCTTCAGAAAAAAAATCGAGGTTGAGCTTTCGACAATTAGCGTGTTTACGTTTTTTTATGAACGCCACGTGATAATATCCTGACTTTAAATGACGCGATAAGTCATAAGTCATAAGTCATTGATATTAATTTCCAACAAGTAGATAATACTCTCTAAAACTTTTAGAATAAAATTCATTCTAAAGAGTGAAATCTCATTCTTAAAGATTGAAAATTGAAACACTCTTTTTCAAGACTGGGTCACTTTTCACTCTTTAAAGTGAAATCCTCATAAGAATTTAAACAGTATGTAATAGATCTACAAACTTAAATGCATATTCTCAATTTTGTAATCCGAAGTTTTAATAAATATGTTTATACGTACGTTATCTATCTATAAATATCTATTTAGGTCCGAAAATATCTATTTCGGTCCAATCGTATATTTATGTCTAAATATCATTTGGCGTTTCTGCAGAGCGTTAAAATGGTGTCTATAAAGAAACTCGGAATTGGCGGTGGAGTTTCATTTATCTTCGGCATTCTACTTTGGTGCGGATTCCCAGCATTGATTAGATCGCAAATTAAAAAGGTAAGCAAATGTAATGAATTTAATAATAAATTTATTTTTATTTTTGTATAAAATATTTTAATCTTGCTATATAAAGAATATATAAACAAATAATTACACACTTGTTAAGAAAGTAATATATTTCTATAACATTTATATTTTTTACTTGAGCAATTTTCTTGTGTTATAAATTATAGATTTTTCAATAATTTTATTTCTGCGCGCAAAATTAATTTCCAAGAGAACGCACATATGTTTTTCAGATTATTCGCAAAATTTTCCAGGTTTTTGACGAAAAAGTTGTTTATTAATGTTATATTACATACCGTAAAATAATAAATTTTCACACAATTTAAAAAATCTTTTTGCCATTCTCAGAAATTTTGCATCTGGATTCTAGTATTATTATTTTGTAGTTTATGTATCGTGAAATATTCAAGTCATTCCATGAAAGAGTATGTCACGAAATCCTTGAACCCCAGTTATGATTATGTATTGTTACAATAATATATTGTTTTGGCATTTTATTGCAATATAATTTTCTATCCGAAAATAGTATAATTAATATAATTTTCTTCCGCTATACCGTTATATGAAACATAGACCCATTTTCAGAATCAACTTCATGTGATCGGATAAACATTTGTTTTACTTTCACAGCTATAATTACCGTAACATTCACTGACATAAATGTTCGCGTCTATTGCTAAAAACTATAATTTGTGCAATCCACGTGGATACAGATTCATTTTTTATTGCAACGTTTTAAATAATATGCCATCAAGTTCGCTGTGAACAATTGAGAGCCTTGTTTATAATCTGACAAAATTTAACATAAATGTGTAGGCGGTTCAACTGAAACCAGGAAGTGAGATACGCGATATGTGGTCGGTTGTTCCGTTTCCATTGGATTTTAAGGTTTATATGTTCAATATAACCAATCCTGATGAAATTAAAGAGGGTAAAAAGCCAAGGGTGCAGGAAGTCGGGCCGTTCTTCTATGAGTAAGTAACTCTTTTTTAATCTGATACTCTCAATATGTACAAAAATTTACGATTTAATATTTAAAATCTAATAGCAGATTTCCAATCTAATACTTATAGAATTTATAGATTTGACATTAGTATCTAAAACCAACTTCGTTTTTTGTTTTTTTTTTGTTATTAACAATTAAATTCTATATTCAATTACTCACATTTTTATAGATGAATTTTATAGATGATTATTATAGATGAATGGAAGGAACAATTTTATTAAAATTTTTGCTAAAAATCTAGGTAAATACAGATGATCTGAAAATAATTTTATTAGAAACAAGTTAGTCGTTAGAATGTCAAAACTTTTTACAACATTGTTCATTATGTTTGAATGTCTTACATAATTATTTTGTTAGTTTAATAAAATCGTTTTGTGATCTGTATCTAGTTAAACTTTTAGATACTTCAGCAAAATCATCCTTTCCACGTGTAGCCAATTTTGTTTTAATCAGCTGGACTTTCTTTTATTTAATTCACATCAATCAAGAATCACGTCTGCTTTCATAAACTTTGTTCATTCTCAAATTTTTTAAAATATCAACATTTAAATATCAATTTCAGCGAGTACAAGGTGAAGTTTGATCTCGTCGATCGAGAAAATGAAGACTCCGTCGAGTACAGCATGAAGACAACGTGGTTCTTCAACCCCAAGAAGAGCAACGGATTGACAGGCGAGGAGATAATGGTCTTCCCTCATCTCATGATTCTGGGCATGGTGGGAGCCACCCTGCTGGACAAACCCGCTGCAATCGGTGTCGTCGGTACGTACATATGATTTATCAGTATTAAATATTTTCTTTCAATGTCGTGTATCGATTGCAGTCGCGAATCGGCTGTATCGCACAGGGTCGACGCGGACTATAATAATAAATGTGTGCCGGAAGGTTTAAAGTGGAACGTGAGATACGTTTTTCTATAGTGTACGTACACCTTAGGCGAAGGTGCGAATTATTTATAAGGTCTCCGTTGCCTCAATTGTCATCATATTTGTAACACGTGCATTGCCTCGTGCGACGATTAAATTCAATTAATAAAAACAGCGAGCAATTTACAAAAAAGTTATTATATTAATCTTAAATATATGTCTATGTTCTCTCTTGTTAAAATTGATTATCAATGAATGTGTAGGCAAAGCCGTCGATAGCATCTTCCACAAACCAGACTCGATATTCGTGACAGCGAAGGCAAAGGATATACTTTTCGACGGTCTACCTGTCGATTGCGACGTGAAAGATTTCGCCGGATCGGCGGTGTGCAATCTATTGAAGACGGAAGCGAAAGATCTGGTACCGGATGGTGAAAATCGCTACAAGTTCTCTCTCTTTGGCGGGGTAGGTATACTGAAAAAAAATTTACTAAATCTTGATACATATTTCATTGAATAACTTTCATTGAATAACACTAATTGTAAGTAAAAAAACATTTACTTATAGTATATAAATATTTTTTTAATAAAAAAGTAATAGTTAAATCAAATTAATGATTTTTGTATCAAATAAAGATATGATTACATTTAGTAAATATTTAGAATTTTAAAACAAATCTTTATTAAAATTTAGTGTTTTCTCAGTGTAGTTTAAAAAAAATTGATAAATTATTTAATATAAAGATTGTATATAGATGTGTTTAAAGTACTGATTGTGCTTGTGAAAATAATAATGCTTTAATAAATGAAGAATATTCATATGTTGCCATAATTATTTTATAGATAAAGATTGTTCAAAATTTCTAAATATCATTTTCTAAATATCGTTGGGTGATTTAAGTGACTATTGTTTCTGAAACTATATATTTTTGTATTATATCTTTAGATAATGTGAATATTATTTTAACGTAATTCTGTAACATCCCTGATTTCTTGGAGATATGATGATAAAGTAAATAAAGCCTAATTGCATGTTAAAAAAAACGAGTCACGCATGGAGATAATAATAAACTATTATGTTGTACCTGGTAATCTCGCGAGATGATTACATTATACTTGCGAAAAGTACATGCATAAAAAGTATGCAAAAATGATAAAAATTTATTACATTGTTCTTTAATAAAAGTACAATTTATTATTTCACGGAAAATTTAATGTTTATAGAAAAACGGTACCGCTGTATCGGAACGTATGAAAGTTCTACGTGGTGTTAGAAATTACAAGGAAGTCGGTCAGGTCTTGGAATTCAATGGTAAACCCGCATTAGACATCTGGCCGGAGGATCACTGCAACGCTTTCAATGGTACTGATTCGACAATTTTCGCACCTTTATTCGGGCCAGACGATGATGTTGTCTCATTTGGCTATGAAATCTGTCGAAGTCTTAGTGCGCATTTCGAGCGTCACACCAAAGTGAAAGGCATGTATTTAAAAATTTTTTAA
>Ga0157364_1007054_pt1 | contig 11602 bp, 7 predicted proteins | sample AttsexASBM2_FD_111476 | JGI IMG/M metagenome (GOLD analysis project Ga0157364, IMG submission 111476) | Fungus gardens microbial communities from leaf cutter ant in Ribeirão Preto, State of São Paulo, Brazil - Atta sexdens ASBM2 | ecosystem: Host-associated > Fungi > Mycelium > Unclassified ...
AGAGTAGTCTACCTTATATACTAATACCCATGGTCCATGCTAGCTACTGTGCACCCTACCCTAAACAACCATGAGTATAACATGAGGCCAGCATGTGTTGTCCATGCTGTATGACGTCACTTTATTCTAGTACTTTCTACTCCATTCTCCCAAGTCTCGTGATCAGTCTTGTGACTATGCCATCAATTTGTGACTGATGTGACAGTGTGATAGATAATCCCTAACCTGAGTTGTTCTAAAAATAGAAAAAAGAAAAAGAAAAAGAAAAGAAAAGTAATAAAAATGAAAAGAGAAAATAAAATAAAGTCCACCATCAACGATCTTGACAATGAGTATTTGAAGAAGCTAGAGAGAAGTTGGGCAAGATGGAAAGGGAAAGGGAGGCAAGTTCCTCTGGAGATGGAACCTTGAGAGAAAGGTATTGTTATGGTATGATTGAACTTGAACATTTTTCTTTTATTTTTATTTTTTATAATCTAATATTTCTTTTCTTTTGTTTTTCTTAGACAATGAAAAGACACATGAACACAGTCATATGACACATAATATGACATAATATCATAGACTTAGATTCTGGGAGAAGGAGCTGGAAGAATAATGTCAAGATGTATATCAATAGTATGTTTACCTTATAGTGTATACATTATACACTCATGGTAGACATATGTGTTATAATTCAATGCTCAAGGTGTTAAGCAAAGAACTAACTCTTGTATTGAGTAACACAAGAGAACTTGATAGAGTTCCTAGTACAGAGTAGTCTACCTTATATACTAATACCTATGGTCTGTGCTAACTACTGTGCACCCTACCCTAAATGACCATGAGTATTACATGAGGCCAGCATGTGTTGTCCATGCTGTATGACGTTACTTTATTCCAGAACCTTCTACTCTCTTCTCCTATGTCTCGTGATCAGTCTTGTGACTTCACCATCAAGTTGTGACTGATGTGACAGTGTGATAGATAATCCCTAACCTGAGTTGTTCTAAAAATAGAAATTAGAAATTAAAAGGCAAAGAAAAATAAAATGAAAGAGAAAAAATAAAAATAAACAAAGTCCACCATCAACAATCTTGACAATATGGATATTAGGGTAGGGTTATTTATTATGAGCATAAACCATATGTACTAGTATATATAGTGTAGGAATATATTGGGAACTTCTTGTTGAGTTCTCTTATAATCCCCATAAGATACTTATTCTATAAGTTTATCTTAGTGATATTATTGGTCTTTGTAACTAGTAGTTGCCACAATATCATAAGAATAATTGTAATATCACTCTTTCCTTACAGATTAATGATTTACTAAGTTTCTTGACTTAGTCTACCTAATCTATGCAAGCTGTTCCTAAATATAGCAATATAATTACCTGTACCAATATGATAGTTGCAATGTAGTCACAAAGAAAATTAATTATGTATGTATGGCTCCAGGTAAAAAAGTATCTTATAGTAGCTTTTATAAAGATAAATTGTTCTTAGATTCTGGTATCTTTACCTACTTTACTCTATTTGAGTCTGACTTTGTTAATATAACTTTAGATAATTATGATTAAGTTGAGACTGCAAACTCAAAAGCACCACTATTTATAGTTGCTTTTGGTACTATTCTGATTAAACATGAAAATTCTCAGAAAGAGACTACTAAAGTTGCTGTGTTAAACTATAGCCAATATATTGTGTTTTTGGCATTATTATGACTTAAATCTCAGAAATAAGATAAAAGTATACTCTTGTATTAGGTAATACAAGAGAACTCAATGAGGTTCCCATTACAAACTAATCTACCTTATATACTATAAACTATAGTCTATATACACACTTTATCTAAGGCTAATATGCTATTATCATAGTGTTACAAACTTAAGTCCTTAGAGTTGGACAAGTGAATAAACCTTGTATTGGGTTAACACAAGAGAACTCAATAGAGAGCTCTGTACAGGATCGTCTATTTTATATACTAAAACCTAATAGTCTGTACTAACTACTTTTAGTGTTGTGGCAACCACTAGACACAAAGTCCAATAGCTACACAAGTGAGTAAAGCTCTCAGTAGGCAATCAAGTGGGGAAAATCACAAGAGAACTCGATAAGGAGTCTCTGCTAAATTAGAGTCCTATTTATACAAAGTCCTCATGGTCCATGCTACCAATAATTAACCCTGCCCTTATGTCCATGCTCTTTTCTCATGTTTATCTCAAGGTCGCCATGTTGTATACATGTGCTCTGATGTCATCTTCTAGATCTTTCTACTACATTCTAGGCCTATGACATCACATCATGTAATATATCATGTGACTGCAGTATCATGTGCCTCTTTATTGTCCAAAAGAAAAGAAAAGAAAAAGAAAAAGAAAACAAAATCCCTATAAAGTCAGAAAATAAAAGAAGAAGAAAATAAAATTGTTCATGTCCAAAGCATCCCATAACATCTAGCCTACCCTAAATGGCCATGTGTTTGCCTTAAGGTCAACATATATTATACATATTGTATGACATCATTCTTTCATAACCTTTTATATTCTTTCATATATTTTATGATCTGTGACTGTTATTGTAACTATGTTATCTGATATGACTGATGTGTGACAGCATGATCTCATCACTCTAACCCTAACTCTAAGTTCTAAAAATAGAAAAATAAAAAATAAATTGAGAAGAAAATAAAAATAAAAATAAAAATAAAAATAACCAGAGTCTACCACTTTTGACTTTGATATATAGTATATGATGTTATCTATTCTAGAACCTTCTATGGTCTTCTTTTCTATTACATAATTGTGTAACTTGTAAAATATGTGACTGGCATATATGATATTACATTATGTTCTTTTACCTAAGTTCAGAATAATAATAATAATAATTATTATTTTTTAGAAAAATTATATAGGGTTTGAGGGCAGACTATAGTAGCTACTCTGTAACTACTTATATTAAGACAAAGCCAACACAAAGTATGAGAAAAAGAAAAGAAAACAAAAGAAAAGAAATGAAAGAAAACTAAATACAAGAAAGCAAAACACAAATTGACTATGTAATGCTTTCTCTGAAAGAGAACACATTACTGTTGAACTCTAGAAATAGAGTGAAGTAAGCTATTATATCCCTTCTTAGGTTCCAATAGTTGTTGTATCTTCTACATTCATAAAGAATGTGTCATCTTATTTTAATAGGATAGTAACCACATAGACACTTAAACTCTTTCTCAGGGAAGAATCTATGTTAATATTCACTTATAAGAGCATAATTGACTATAACTCTTGAGGCTCTCATACACAATGAATTAGAGTATTCAAATTATTTGAGCTATAATCTATCTTTGGAGTACAATAGCTTAATTGGTTTAGAGTCCTCATCTAGAAGTTCTAAAAAGTGTTGACCCTTGCCATCTGAAGCTTGGAAGAACATCTTCTAACTGTTGAGAATGTCATCATATTTGTTTTTTCTGCTGAAATTCCATGACAACTTACATGAGTAATTGGGAACTAGATGGAATTTCTTCATCTCTTTGTCAACTATATTGTGAAGAGCTTATTTGCAATAACTTGGACAATTTCAAAATTTTATAGAATTATTGTGATCTTTGATGAAAAATTTTCTGAGTTCACTGGACATCAATAATACATGAATTTGAAATGGATGCAACAAAGAATCAAATATTATTTTAGTAGCATAGTTGGAGTTGGTAATAACAATAATTCAACCAATTGAGTTGCTTGGTTGATGCCACATCTAAAAGAGTTCTGCTTCAGTGGATGTGATGTTTATAATGTGATGAATTGTCTTGATAATTGAACTATTATGCACATGTATGTAAGCTATTGAGGTAGTAATCTAATTCTTAATACTTGTTTCTGATATAACAACTATAGATTTTAGATCTTCTAATGCTTGGAACATAATATGATCAAGTTTGTGAATATGCATTTTCAAACTTTCTTTGCTTTTTCTGTTTATAGAATGAAAGGAGAAGCAACTAGAAAAGATATTTATTAGCCTATCTCATAGGAAGAACTCCTTATTGAATGGATCAAAAGATGAAAAGATTTTGTTAGTCCTATTATCTATATTCACAATAGAACCTCTGATGTTTAAGTGTTGTCTTGGAGTGAGTCTTTCCAGTGACGACCAATAAGCTTCACAATTGTTTGAATATTTCACTTCTAGAAGCAATTTTATAATGTGATTTGATGGTAGAGAATGTACTCTGAGTTGGGATCTACTACTAAGTTTTTAAAGATAAAGGTGGATTAGAATAAGTCTAGCAATAGCCTTAATACTGAGTGTAGGAGATATGCAGAATGCTCCTAATATCCAGATAATGGCTTTTCTTTATATTTTTCTGAGCTCTTTAAGGGAGTAAAATAATGGTGCTTTGTTATAATATCAAAGTTGAAAACCATAGAGAGCAATAGAAAGAATGTAACTCCTGTATAGTAGCTGCTTCTGAGTGGGGATAAGTTCTCTTAATGAATTTCTGAGCATTTTCATATACTTGATAGTTAAGATGGCTTTGTTAGCATAGAAGTTAATATGTTGTCAAAATGCCAACTTCTTGTCAAAGATAAATCCAAGATATCACCAAGTATTTTTGGGTTGAAGAATAGAACCTTCTAGAGGCATAAGGTTCAAAGAGAGAGGTTTAAAGACTTCATGTGATCTGGAAAAATAGAACATCTCCATCTTTTTATGTTCCATGATTAGTTTGAATTGTCCAAAAAGAGACAATATGATAACTACAAAAAAGAAGAGAATTTAAAACTGTCAAAAATTTGTTCTGAGTGACAAGAAGTCTATCATCTACAAAAGAAAGAATGGAAATAGAGATTTTTAGATTTTTAAGCTGTTTTTCAAGAATATAAAGAATTAGAGCAAGATATAAAGTAGATAGAATAGGAGAGAGAGCCAATTCTTGACCAACTCCAACATCAACATTAAACAAAGGGGAAGATAAATTGTTCTATAAGTATTTGATTCTTCTACCTACTAGGTAATTGCAAAAGAAAGATGAGATTTTAGAATTGAATCCAGTCTTGTTCAAGATTAAAGAGGGAAGCTGATGGTTTAGAGATAGGAAGAACTGAGCAATGTTAAAAGCTAATATACTATTCATAGTATTTTTGACCTACCCTATACAAATAAAGTGGGTTAGCATAATCCCAACATCTATGGTAGAACATTGCTTTAGACTGCCTAGTTGACATGGATAGATAAAGTTCTTGGAGATTGACTGGAATCGTAACCTTTTGCCAATCACCTTCTTAATTAGTTTGTTTATTGTGTTGAGCAAAACAATAGATCTGAAAGCATTAGGAGAATTATATGACTCCTTGTTGGATTTGAGGATAATAATAGATGTCAAGACTTTGAAATATAAATGCCAGTGACCTAGTTCAATACAAGTATCAGCAATATTGATGAGCTTTCTGAGATACACAACATCTTTGATAATACTCTTGAAATATCTCTAAGACAGCTTATCTAGTCCAGGGGTTGACAAGTTATTACACTTAGCAATGGAACTAATGAATTTCTCTTCTGAGAAAAGCTTCCAAATCATTGTTTGTTTTCTAAGAATTTCTTCTAGTAGACTTGTATTAATTTGGTGATTTTGTGCTGTATTGAATAACAAATAAAGTAATTGCCATAAATCATCAAGTTTAATACATGGTCGACCATTGTATTGAGTGGTTTAATTGCTGGGAGCCTTTGCTTCTTGACCTAGTTCATGAGCTCTCATAGACTGTAATTCTTACTAGCAATTTCTTGAATTTTTTGATTGAAGAAAAGGTATTTGGTCTTCTTAACTGTGTTCTTGAATTGTTTCCAATCCTTAATCCACTTTGAAGTTCTATAGTTCTCCAGATCTTTATGGCAATTATTATTCCACTATTTCTTAGAATGCTTAGTAATATTGACAATCTTTGAATTTTTTACCTATATTCTGTCTATAGTATTGGTGAATGATTGTATGATTTGTTCAAGAACTTCTATGTTTAAAATATTATCTGTATTGAGCTCTTTGATGGCTTTAATTAATTCAGCAATGAAGTTCTCTTCCTCTTTACTATTCTTGACTATCATATGCTTTCTGGTTTGAATATGCTCTTTGGATATCACAATATTGATGGTAAGAGAAGCATGATCAGATATTAGTCTCTAATCTGGGTGGGTGGAATAGTTACTGTATTCCAATAACTCAAGTTTAAGAAACATTGGGTCAATTACTAAATTTGAATCCTGTTGATTATCCAAATATCTAGTGGGAACTTGGTTAGTAGGTTTAGATAGTTCTAGGATCATAGAGTCTGTGATGTTCATAAGAAGATCACTATGTGCAGAATGATATAGGAAGTTGGGGTCCTAAATACTATCTCTAATTGTGTTGAGTCTAAGTATATATTGATAAGAAAGTAAACAGAGCCACAATTGACAAAGGAGATAATAGAAATGTTCCTGTGATTAAAAATGTCTTTTTGTAAAAAGAATCAAAAAGAAGAAAGTATGATGTTAATATATATTATAACTCTTGGAAAATCAATGCAATTTGAAGGATTCCTAGAAAAAATGATCTAGCTAGGGTGATTTGGAACTTCTACCAATTCTTCTTCCTTCTTGTACTTAGAACATGATATGGAACATATAGTGGACCATGATGGTTCTTGAATGAAAATGATATTGAAAGAGTCTTATGTTTCTAAGATAGTGTTGATAACAGAGTTTTTCTTATAAAAATTCTGTAAAAAAACCTTGATATCTCTCATAATCATACTTGGTTACTATTTACAACTAAATGAATTGATTGTCTTCTACTTTTGTGAAGCTCCTAGTACTTTTTTGAACATCATTCCCTGTTGAAGCAGTGTTTCTAAAAAGAGCAAAGATTTGAGTTAGCTTGATGATTACCTTTGCAGTTAGAGCACTTGAATATATGAGGACATGGTTTGCTCTGCTTTGTTTCCAGTCTCAGAGGGTTAGTTTGTTCATTTGCTTTACAACACTACACAAAGTGATGGTGGTGCTCAGTTTTGTGAGAACCATAGTATTACACACTTTGATCCTTGTATTTTATACATGAAGGTGGTGTGTTCTCACTTTTAACAATTCTTATATTGAAGGACTTCTGGATTTATGTTTACTTCTCAAATTGTAGTGATAAATCTTTCTATGTTGAAGTATCTGTTAATAAGCCCCTTGGATTTGCTCCCACTTTGGATATTTTATATATTGAGCCATATAATGGCTATGTTGAATTTTGGAGATACTTTAATGACTTTTAGTCTCAAAGTAATAGTGATGTTGAAAATATGATTTTTTCTGATAATTGTCTCAACTATATCTGCTGTTAAGAGAGTATTAGAGTTCTTGAGAAAATAGGGAATACTTATGATTTTGAGATATAATTTTGATTAAGGCAGGTATAGGGCTTCTATGTTGTCCATCTCAATGTGATTTGTATTTTTGACATAATGTTCAATAGTTTAAAGGTCTAAAAGAGCTACCATCTTGTTAGTAACTATAATAATACCTGATTGTTCTGTTTGCACAAAATCTGCTATAACTTTGGATTTGATATTCTTGAGTGCTCTGTTAATGTTAGTAATATATGTACTCAAGTTCTTTATGAATTTAGTCTTGTTGTTATTACTTATTGGAATAATGACTTGTTTTCTTGATGGCCCTTTTGTTGTTATATTGAATCTAGGCTTAGGCTTATCTTTACTATTGATAATTTTTTAGATTTTTTAGATTTTTTAGGTCTGTAGATTAGGAAATGTTTCCTTATTTTTAAAACTTTCCTAGTACTATTGATTGGAGTTGAAGCTTGAGCATAAAATTATCTTTAGTCATTTTTGTTATTTGATTTTTTATTAACTTTGTTATTATTTTTGAAGTATTTTGAGATTTCTTTAACCTCTTTGGGTGATTTGGTTAGTATCAGAGGTGGTAATTTGTTGAATATAATAGGCTTGTTCACATTTTTGTTGTTTTTGTTCTTATTCTTGTTTATCTCATTGATTTTTAGAGTGAACTTGGCCACTATATTTTGTCTAAAAAAGCTATTGTTATCATTAGCAATAAGAGAATTCCATCTTAACTCATAAATGGCCAAGATAAAAACTCCACATCACTTTACCTATACTTTTAAAGTTGTTGATCTTATTTGTCTTACCACTTTCAACTTTCTTGTTAAGAATATATTTTGTTATGTGACAAAGCAATTTCTTAATATTATTAGCATCTGACATGAGATATTCTAATGAGCTATAAAGTGAGATGGAATGAAAGTCTTTATTCCATACCTCTTATTCTATTGTCTGGTTAATATTATATAGCAATTGAATGTTGATTGTATTCTGGGAAGAACTCATATTAGAGTTATTATTAAGTCTATCTCTATCCCATAGTTTAGGTATGCTCTTGAGGGCTGGTATCTCATTGTATAAGTATTGTTCCTTCTTTGAAGAGAGCTTATCAGTTACCATACTAACAGAATTTTCTACCCTTACATTCTCTTTGTAAGACAACTGAGAGCTGTCAATTGGTTTTTGACTTTTAACATCTGGGAGGTCATTGTTAATTTTCATATATCAATAGTATGGAACTAAAGAAATACTTGAAGAAATCAAAGAACTTCTAAAGCCACCTTTGCTAGAGAGAGTGGATCTTTCTCTAATAATATTGATATTGACATCCATCTCCATATTAGAAGGTGTTTGAGCTATTAAGAATAGATATTGAGTTGGAAAGATGTTTATTTGCTAATTTTCTTATGGGTATTATTATACAAGATGGAGGTAAGAGAGAAAAAAGCAACAAAGTTCAGAATAATAAAAATAAAAACTAAAATAAAATAAATACAAGGTAAAAATAAAAAAGAAAAGAAAAGAAAGTATCACAAACTTCATTCAACTTGTATCTCTACAACTAGTAGACTAATTTTCACAAACTAAGTTGTGCTGGAAAGTCCCAAATGAGGGCTATCTGTATGTATGTGGGTATTAAGAATGAAAGAAGTAGACTTAATATTTTCTATTTTCTTTTCTCATTTTTATTTTATTTTTGATTTATTTTCTTTTATTCTATTTTTAGAACTAGGGTTAGAGTGACAAGATCACACTGTCACACAGCGGGTCACATCAGATGACATAATCACAAGTCACATAACACATAGAAGGATATAGAAGATTCTGGAGGGATAATATCATACAATGTGTAATACATATATTGACCTTAAAGCATACACATGGTCGTTTAGGGTAGGCTAGAAACAGCTCGCATGGACCATTAGGTATTTGTATATAAGATAGACAATTCTGTACAGAGTTCTCTATTGAGTTCTCTTGTATTAACCTAATACAAGGTTCACTCTCTTAACTAACTCTAAGGTTTTGAGTTTGTAACAGTGGGAGGTACAAAAGCGACAACAAATGACTGAGATATCAGGCCATCAGTAGCTATAAAAGCTTTGTCTACTAATATCTTATAAACAGCTGAACGGATTTACATAATTGAACTTGTATTGGAAAGTGCTTATCAATTTACATCAATCTTTATCATTTATTATCTATATTGATCTTAATCATCATTGTCATCATTATTGAACTTCTGAATCACTCCTAAACCTTTGAGAGTACACCCAAGATTCAGATATTACAAATAAGTGAGTAATTCATTTTGTGATAGAAAGTTATGTTTATTATTTATAACTCTGACAGGCATGCAGATATACTTTTTTTCTACTAGATAAATTCTTCAGTCTGAATTAAAAGTAGAAAATAATAAAAATAGTTTTATTTTTTGTAATAAGTCTAGTAATATTGTTTGATTATTACTTCTTTCTCTTTTACCTCTATCTTGTATAGTAGTACCCAGTAGAGAATCAGCAAATATAAACATTTCCAATTTGTTTTAGTCTAATATTCAAACATCTATTTAAAATCTTATGGCCAGAATTTAAGCTAATATAAATAGGGAGATAGATATCTCAAGGAGGGGCAAGTCTAATATCTTGAGTGTTATAATCTTAAGTCTTTAGGGTTAGACAGAAGAACGACTCTTGTATTGAGTGACACAAGAGAACTCGATAGAGTTCCTAGTACAAAGTAGTTTACCTTATATACTACTACTCATGGTCCATGCTCACCACTGTGCACCCTACCCTAAATGACCATGTGTAGGACATAAGGCCAACATGTGTTGTCCATGTTGTATGATATCACTTCATTTCAGAATCTTCTACTCCATTCTCTCAAGTCTCATGATCAGTCTTGTGACTTTGCCATCAACTTGTGACTGATGTGACAGCATAACTGATAAACCCTAACCCGAGTTGTTCTAAAAATAGAAAATAGAAAGTTAAAGAAAAATAAAAATAAAATGAAAGAGAGAAAATAAAAATGAATGAAGTCCACCATCAACGATCTTGACATTGAGTGTTAACAACTCAAAAGAGTCATTGACTTACTTCAGCATGTCATCTATCCTGTATGTCAAAAGGATAAAGGCCTAGAACAATGTTCTGTCATAGGCAGATCAAGTTAAAGTCAAGGACAAGATAATCTTATAAAAAATCTGTCTATTTTATACTACTTTAGAAGAGAGGGATAGAATTTTCTCTGTCATCAACACTTCCCTTTCTAATATGTTCCTACCTCATAGTAAAGGGCAGTATAACTATGTCTTGGATATATGTCCAAAACAAGAACTCGAGTCTAATGCTTTACCATATAATACTAGTCAACTAGTTGAACCCAATTTTTGGAATGGAGCTGCACTTCTTATTTTCCTCTTTAATACTAACAAGTTTATAGATATTGACATAAATAATATTTCTACTTCTCTATTAAAAATAGCTAATTTCATTCAAAATAGAAGTATCAAGGATAATAGTAATAAGAACATCACAGATATCATAGGTTTTGATTAGGCTGTCTGGATTTTTATTTCTTCTATTTATAAAGCTGGCTGGGACAAACTAAAAACATTTCCTTAGTTTATCTTTTGACAAAGCATTGCCAGATAGTTTATACCAAAAATTAATTTGACTTAACAAGATAAACTATCTCCAGTTATCAACAAAGACAAGAAAGCTGAAATCTCTTGCATTTTCCAGCCTATTCCACCTTATTCTAATAAGAAAATATTTGCAATGTGGAAAAAGCAAGATAAGTTGGCTAGCAAGTATCCTAAGCCCACTAAGTCTAAATTATATATACAAGTATTGGCCCTCAGTATTAACAATATCATTAAGATCAAGAAGAACTTCCCAAATCTCTTATCAAGAAAGATTGAAGAAGAAATACATAAAGTTATTAGTGAGTAGAAGAAGACTAAACCCAAGTTCAATATGATGACTAAGGGTTTATTGTGCAAACAAGTCATAGTATTAATGGATTCCAAAAATTCCACCAAAATACTTACCAAATCTTTGGATTATGTAGCAAATATCAACTGTGTTGTAGCAACCACTTGTCACTCAAGGACAAATGATCTCACAACGAGCAAAGCTCTCCAATGGGCTATCAAGTAAAGAGTGGGGGAATTACAAGAGAACTCGACAAGGAGCCCTCGCTGTATTGCTCCTCTATATATAT
>Ga0157364_1007056_pt1 | contig 11601 bp, 8 predicted proteins | sample AttsexASBM2_FD_111476 | JGI IMG/M metagenome (GOLD analysis project Ga0157364, IMG submission 111476) | Fungus gardens microbial communities from leaf cutter ant in Ribeirão Preto, State of São Paulo, Brazil - Atta sexdens ASBM2 | ecosystem: Host-associated > Fungi > Mycelium > Unclassified ...
AGAGAGAGAGAGAGAGAGAGAGAGAGAGAGAGAGAGAGAGTCGATTATCTTGAATCTCAAATTATTCGGGGACAATGGGCTGACACTAATTCTAGTCACGCATGGCCGCCTCAAGTGCTATGCGAGTCTTCCTCAAATTGACATATATGAGCGCAGCACGTTTGGTACTCGTGCACCGTGCAATTGTATTATTAGAGAGTGCATCTGCCTCTTGAAGTCTCATTTGTCCGAGTCATTTCTTCAAATTATATGTTGGCCCGATGACGCAGCCAATTAACGATAACGACTCATCACAAAGTGATGAGCGAGAATCATTAAATTTAAAACCGTCTCTTGCAACTTTGATACGTTTAATCATTATCCTCTTCTCAATGCTGCCGATTTTTAATCGCAAATTCACGCGTCGGGGATACCGTGCGGAAAATACTCTCTTTAACAACTTCATGTTACTCGCATTTCTTACCGCTCATAATTTATAACACCTAAATTCGCGCTTTCATTACTCGATATATTCTGTTTGATTCTATCTGAGATTTGTCTAATTGCATAAGATTCCCTGTACGAAGAATGAAGTGTGTAATGAATTACTAAGAAATATATAATAAGTGTAATGAATTACTAAGAAATATAATGATACTCTCATTTCGAAATCTGAAGAAATCTTCCGTTTTATGATAAGGAGTGACAACATTTATCACTCGAAAACTTGTTCTCTCACGACGTTTTTGTATATTTATATAAATACACTTTGCAAAAAATCGTTATCGTATACGACACGTGCGGATCAATGTTTACGACGTGCTAACCAAGAATACGATGAGACGAAGAATTCTCTCATTCAGAAATCGCATGCATTAGACAAACTCGAATGAACTCTGAATTAAATTAAAATTTGTATTTATCTCTAATGATTCATACACAACAATACTAAATTCTCTCGGCCGTATTTCAAGAAATTTAATGGAGATGAATTTCTTCTATATGACATACATTAGTAAGTTGATAATTCAGCTTTGAAGATTAAGAATAACAAATAAAACAAAGTAAATAAGATAATCGTTGATAAAGATTTTCGTTGACACTCGATCTATACTTATCGCAATCATTTACGGTATTCAAATATACGATGTTTTTGTTTAGATTTTTGTACTGAAGAAAAATAAATTCTAAATTTTATTAAATATAAAAATATATTCATTTGATACAAAAACTATTAATTTAATTTAATTATCATTTTTTGTTATCGAATTTATTTACTGTAAACAAATATTCAAATAAAAATATTTATTAAAATTTAAAATATTTTACTCAGTGAGCAAAGTCTTAAATCTTAATCTGCAACGATGCGAACGGTGAGAATCCAAGTGCAATTGAGGCGAATTAGAAGGCTCCCTTCCTTCCCTCGTGATCTTATAGGCTGCCCAGGTAGTAAGCTACGTCATTTTTTCATCAAATGACGTCATTTTGACGTCATCTTGCTATGTTCCAAAATTCACTGCCAGTGTTGTAAATGTATAGTACACGTAACGTAAACTGTAGATTTTTATCATTGGCAGTGAATTTTGGAACATAGCCTTAGTCATTTCTCTCACACCTGTTTGTCCGTTTATCAGAAAAAAAAAATGGAAAAATTTTCTAGCTCTCTGGCGTACGCGATCGCACTCTAATCGGGAAAGTCGATCACCCCTGGCTGGTTCGCACTCGATCGGACATAAGTGCGCTCCCTCAAGCGCGTATAAGTACGGCCCGTTTAGTATCTTTCCGAGTGTTATATACACGTGTTTATTACTCGTGTCTGCCGGCGGTACTTCGCAGATAATACCAAGAGAAAAGACGAGGACAAAAATAGAAACGCTCTGGACATATAAGAGAGAGAAGACATGAGAGAAAGGAACGAGAGTGAAAGAGAATAGCCCGTGAGTGTTGGAGAAGCGGAGAAAGGGAAGGCGATCAAGACGACGCTCCGGAACGAGTCCTCTTTTCAATTTACGGGACTTTTCGCTATCGTGAAATGCGTCTTTTCTCTTGAGAGCGCCGGGAGGATCTGTGTAGTTCGGTATTGTTTACAATCGTTGGAGGCGCCAGACGAGAAGCCAATGAACGGCATACGCGTACGTTATCGACACGGTAATTGTTGTTCGGTCTCATTTTATGCAAATTTGAAGTACGATACAATATTATCTCAGACAACACAAAATATGATGCAGTGCGCATTCAAAGAAATCAATATATACTCTCTAAATCTTTCAGAGTGAATATCACTCGGAAGAGTAAAATCTCATTCTTAAAGACTGAAAATTAAGTCAGTCCTTTTCCAGACTGGATCAATTTTCACTCTCTAGAGTGAAATTCTATTTTTTAAAATTTAAAGAGTATTTTATAAGGATCCATATTGTAATAATTTTTAATGAGAATAAGCTAAATGTATCTCGAATGCATTTTGAAAATTTCCTCACTGTATATTTATTCCTATACGAAAGAATAATTTTGCTAAAAGATCTGAAATTTTGTTGGAGTTCACTCTCTAAAATTTTTAGAGTGAATTTTTCTCTGAAGAATGAAATTTTACTCTTAAACATTGAAAATTGAGTTTGAAACTCTCTTTCAAGTTTCACTCTTTAGAATGAGACTCCACTCCAAAGAATTTAGAAAGTACAGATCTGAAAATAATTTTGTTGGATTATTAAAATAACTATGTTAGAAACTAAAAATGATGAACAATGCTGCAAAACATTTTTGATATTATAACAATTAGTTTGAGTTTTTAACACAATTATTTTGACGGTCTAATAAAATTATTTTCATATCCAGCAACATCGTTCTTTCTGTATGCGAGAGAATCAACTCTCCATCAGACGAATTATTTAATTTATATCTCTTGCGCAAAATACGATCGCAAAATTTGATCAATCACATAATTTTAATTCATTTTATTCTAATTGGTTGAATTTTAATTAAATTTCAATGCGTAATCCAAGGTTTTAAGCCCATGTCACGGTACGCATTGGAGATTAAGGATGTGAATTAAAGATTAAAATTTAGTCAGTAAAAACGAAACGAATTAAAATTAAAATTATCTGACTGGTCGAACTTTAATCTCTAATTCGCAATCTCCTATCGTTCGATATTGGCTTTACGGATTATGGAACAAGATTGAGATATTAGGGAGTTTTTGCAATACCATTTATCCAAATAGATAGATATGATAAATGCTAAGGTCAGGTTATCTTCTTCTTAACAACTAATTATGAAAAGGATAACATGTCTTTAGCATTCGCTAAATCTGAATCCATGTTATTGCAAAAACTTATTTTACCATGCTAATCGAGTATCTCGATTTTCGCTGATAAATTTCGTTGATATACTTCTTTTTTTAATTTTGTTTTGTGCACGCATGTCGACGGCGTGCAATCGCGCTTATCATTTTCGCGGTGAGATACCGTGAGTCTCAGTCGCCTGCATTCGCATTCAAAAACACTTATTTACCTCGTCGGTTTTTTTTTTGTCGGTCATCAGATAATTTTTTTTCGTGACGAACGAAAAGAAGAATTAATCGTCAATCTTGGATATTTAAAAAAATTTGCGAATTTCCTTGCAATCTGTCAATCTTGCGACTCAGCAAATATTATAATGAAAAAAATAATAAGTCTCTAATATAGAGATTGATTAATTGATTTTAACCCTCCAACATCACCCCAAAGTTTGCGATCATATTTTACAGTCTAGATCGTTGAGAGAAACAGTATACATCTTTTTATGATTCCAAATTATATAAAAGTCTGAAAAAATTTTACTTACACTTGCAAAACCTTTAACAATAAATTTTTATTATAATAAAAATTGAACTGTATTTTATTTATTTTTTTGCATATTGAAATCTAAATAAGAATTTTGAAAAAAACGTGATACCGGCTGTGCCTTAAAAGGCACAAAAATGATGCTGAAGGGTTAAAAGACGCGAAAAGAGCTTTGTAATAATGAATGATCTAATCAATCTGTTGAATGTATAGAAGATGAAGCAACACTCCTTAAGAATTACGAGTTGCATACGCGTGTTTTCATCGTCGTGCTACTACTAATCGCGCGAAAAAGATAAATAGAGTTAGATAACTTCGACATCAACACGCACCGCTTCCTTCGGTTATTGCTTAGTGTTGAACGCTAATTTCCATCAGCACGATGCGCCGGAAATAGAAGTTGTCTGCCCTATATTCGCGTAACTTGTTTTGAAGGAGGCAAGTCAATGTGTGTCTGCTACGACAACTCGGGTACGCGTTTACCTAATGATATTGCATACGCCAATCGATCGTGAATAAGTTTTATCAACCTAGAAACGACAAAATAATGCATATTGAACGAAAATTTAAATTAGACCGTGTCAGTTGATGTACACACAGTGTGGCAATTAAAAATAATATTGATGACGAAAATCAATATTCTACCAGAATTAGTAGAAACATTTGTAATCGATTTCTCTTAGAGTTAAACTGTCGTGACTAATAGTTACCGAGTAAGCCATTGGAAATGAAGGACCTTTCGTAAAGCTTCATAAACTTCGAGAACGTAAAGAGAATGACAGAATTCATTTCAATGTATAATACACAATGTAAAATACATCTTACTGGAATCTTAATACTCAAAGCTAAATTATCAAGATATCGAATATCGTAGAAAATAATAATTTTATATAATAATTCTAAATACATTTTATTTAAATTTTAAATTTAACAAAAAGTAGTCTTACTGCGTTTACTTTTCAGATTTGTTTTCTACATCGTAATTATTTCTATTTTATAATTATCCTCTATATATACATATCTACAGAATTAATTTTTTAAATAAATAATTTTTTAAACCTATATTGGTAATATTCCAAATATTTTGAGATCGCATAGAATTATTGTTTTGTGAAATTATACGGTGTTATACCGTAGTCTCGCATACATTCACATATCAAGGCCGCTGGCCTTATTTCCATTTTCGTTGATAACGCGACTAATCGAATGCGACGTAGCCTGCAAAACAAGTCAACATTGTTCTAATCCTATCACAGACATAACAGCGGTCGCTGGTAGAACTTGGAGAAGATACAGCAGAAACACCGGTGACCTATCCCAAGCAAACTAGGATAATACCCTAGAAGCCATATCTCTGTGTATGTATGTGCGTGTGTGTATGCGCTTTTACACATGAAAAGTTTACCTCATTAAAATACCCCCACACGCAATTATCTTTTTGTTCCAAAATAGCGCTATCTCATGAATGTAATCGAAATTCCCATATAGAGTACACAATATTCCTAGAATGTTATATGAATATTATTTGTTCCTTTTAATATTCATCATATTCAAAGAATTGTCTCGTAGGGTCACTTCAACGAGATGGATTCGGACATCTTTGAAATTAAAAGGCACGAAATGATCATCGCGTTTCGTGTCCCTAAAGTAATGAAGGGAAGGAAAGGGTCTTTACGTACTAGTCCGATCGAGGAGTAGATCGCAATTATGCTGACGTAAACGTGTGTGATGAACAAAGGTTGCTCCTATGGACAAAGCGATTTCTCTTTCTCTTATTCTGTCGGTGACTCCCGTTGCGACGCGACGCGTCGATTATACGACATCCGCGGACGAAAGTACGCGTCCTCTTCCTCCCTCCCTCCCTCCCTCTCTCTCTCTCTCTTTCTCTCTCTCTCTCTCTCTCGCCATCGCAAGATTTATAATTAAGTGAAAGATATCTAAAAATAGAGGCACCCTGCGCGACCGATGGAATGCCGCGCGCTGTCGTGGTTATATACGCGAGCATTCAATTAATCCCGATAAACCGAACGCAACGCCGAGTTTCCCAAGGCGAGGTCTGATTGATGTCGAATCACATGATGTGTTTCTACGCTTTAATGGTATACCGTCGCCTAAACAAACAGCTAAAAAAATATGTTCGAACGAATATCAGCATCGGAATATCTTTGTCCGAATTTTGAATATGTCGGTATAATGAGACGTTATTTTAGTAAACAATTTGTCCGACCTGTTGTCCCAGATAATTTCATTTTTATTCGTTTACTCAAAGGCTGCGTGATGACACCGATAGATGAGATCGCTGCCCCGCAATTTCTACCCACTTTTAATAAACGTATTTCCTAAACTTCTTTGAAGTGGAACCGCACTCTAAAGAGTGAAAATTGAGCCAGTTTTGAAAAAGATTTTCAATCTTTAAGAGTGAGAGAGACTTCACTCTTCAGAATGACACTTAAAAATTTTAGGGAATACTTATGTATTTCCTTTTTTTTATCTCGTTTCTTTCCTTTTTCTAAAATTGTCTTCAACGCAAATCTTGAGCGAAGCTAATTACAATAAATATTAAAGTCTACTAAATCCATCAATTTGACGTACTTCTATCCGCTTATAGAAATTCAGAGTTTAATTTTCATAGCAACTTTGTGATCTAATTGCAGAGTAAAGTGGATGAAGATTAGTGAGACGATGAATTTAATTTTCTGAATGTAATTAAACGAGAATCGTATCACTTTCAGATGTCCGCGAATCGATTAAACGTGCTGGTGACTCTGCTGCTCGCCGTCGCGCTTCTTGTGACGGAATCAGGAAACGCACAGGTAGATGGTTATCCCCAATTCAGCTCGAAGCGATCTGCTGTGAGTGCGCCGCAGAAATATTGCGGCAAGAAGCTTTCCAATGCTCTACAAATAATCTGTGATGGCGTGTACAACTCCATGTTTAAGAAGAGTGGTCAAGGTGAGTTTGAGCTAATCGATAGAGGAAACGCTCTTATCATTCGCTTCCGATATCAAGTCATAGATAAATGTAATAGTAATAGATCATTACTGAATGCAACAATTTGTGCTTATTTCTCTTTCTTCGCGTGATAACGTTAAGCAATTATGTTTCTAAATGTGTGGACACAAGAGACGCATCGTATTTCATTCTTGATATAATCATAGCTCAAAGCGACTGTTTAACTAGCGGTTATTCGCTGATTATTTCAGCCTTAATAGACGTCTTTCACCGTTAATTTTCAAATTGTACATGTCTACAAGAAACAAATAATAGGATAATAGGATTAAGAATCTTAAATACATTGGCTTAAATAATTTAATAAAATAATTTTATATCTGAATAATTATAAGTAAAATTTAGACCGATAAAAATATTTGATTTATATTTGACTTATATCTTATTTGATTTATATTTGTATTTATATAACTAAATCTTTTAATGTATTTAAGTATTTTTTAATTGGTTATTTGTCAGCATAGTTTTATTCTACTATTAAAATTTATAGAGAACGAAAACGACATGAAAATATCCATTATTGATGCTTTCCTTTTAATTTTTTGATTTTCTGAACAAGCGATCTGCGAGAGGAAAATCACGCGTTCGGAATATGTCATTGACGCTCTTGCGCGCGTGCAAGCATATAATTCAGGAAGTTAATAATAGGAAGTTAAGGAATAATATTAAGGAAGATTTCTCGATGGCAGACGCCTCGTGACAAAATTTGCATTTGTAATGCGGCGACATGGTCATTAATATTAATGCCGTTCGCATTCCTTCTTTCTCGATTAATGTCACCCGTGATGGTGCGACAAATATTTTATAATAAAGGCACTGATACTTATCCAGCATAAAATGCCAAATTACTGGATATTCGTAAATTTGGATATCGTGAGATGTTTGGTGAAAAACATCCATAAACAGACACGTTAATTTGACGTTTCGAACTGTCCATTACTCTTAACGTTAAACCCGCATATCTAAAGTGACTCGTTTCGAAGTATGAATGAGGCTTAATTTGCACTAGACGTATAATTAAACGGCTCAATATAAGAATGAGGTCAGCCTATAATTCGTATAGCTCACTTTAGATACAACCTCACGTTTAAAGCGAACATTATAGACTACGCTGGCCACCGATTATAAGGGAACTTTTATCGGTCGGACCCTTCAATTTTAACGGCTTCTCAAGCATGGTCTTTTACAAAAGGCGATTAAGCACGCGATCAATCTGTGCCCGCAATTAACCAAGTAATCGCCACTTTGTCGCCAATGAATAATGCATGTAAGCTGGTATTACGTATTCCCGAGTGGGATCATAAGCCGACGCACTCTCCATAATCGTCGAATGACTTAAATACACCGACAATCGGGGACATTACATTTTTTAGCAACTCTTTACTCGTAGTTTTTTTTTTATGAAAACAAAAATTTACAGTGAAAACGTGAACTTTTTCGGACACGTAAAATAACTTATCACCGAGCTTAATCGATAAAATAGATTCGTATAATCTAACATTGGGATCTAGATGTGCCTGTCCAATTTATTGATAATCGTAGAAAGCAAATTCTCGTTATTTATTTTTTCCGAGTAATATGACATGCATTGTAAATAGGTTCCCCATTTTCTTTTTTAAAACACGTGAAATTTGTCAAACAAAACGTAGACAAGCATGATGGCACAAATAAAATTATTCTATTTCGATTTTAAATATAAGTACAATATATTGCAATCAATGACGCTAATTATCGTAGTCGATATTGCTAAAAGTATTGTTTTATTATATAATTTTACACTCAATAATGTAATTCTTATTAACATCTTTTGTTATGTTACATTTATATTGTTGAATGTGAAATTATAGCATAGATATTATGTTACTTTTAATTAGTGTCAATTGGCGATACGTATATAATCTGTTTAAAACTTTAAAATTTTGTTTCCTCTTATATAAATTACGCTTAAAGATCCTTTCCATTACTTTCGATCATTAAAAAAGTTTTGAGATTTTCAAACAATGTTTTACTTTGATTTCTTTCACAGCGCGAGAAGAAGCGAATGTCGATAGCAGAGATAGCAACTTCGACTACGTTCGCACCCAAGGTATGACTTTAGAGAGAAAAAATTTTTGCAATCAAAAGCGATTTCGAAAATTTCAAAACTTTTCTAAATTTTTCCACACGCAAAATAAGAGGATTGTAAAAAAGTGCAGTGCTTAAAATGTTTACGTTTAAAAAACATCCTTGCAAAGCAATCATTTAAAAATAAAAGATATTTCAATTTTAAACATCTTAAAGCCAGTTATTCCATTTTTAGATAAATTATCTTGAGATAATTTTTAATTATTGGATAAACAAAAGAGTAAAAGAGTAAGAACATAAGAAAATAAGAAAGTGAGCTGAAGTTTACTAAAAGGTGGAACAACCCAGTTTAAATATTTAAAAAACGGAGAGACAAGAATAAAACACTTTAATATCTTAAAATTAAATACTTCTTTTTTTTTAGTATACGTACTTAATGTACAGAATAAATGAGAATGAGAGCGCTTATTACGTTAAATACAAGAATTTTTGGATGGTTTATTGACGTACAATATTGAAGTTTATTACCATTTATTAAAGTTACGATAGATATTACAGATTCGTTTTTGTTTCAGAAATGGAAATGGCCGATTATCCAATCGCCTATGAATTTCCCCCATTCTTGCCGCGAGCGAGGGCACGGGGGGTGTTAGATGGACGCTTCGCTGGCAGGCGTTACCGAAGGCAGGGTCGAGGTATCCATGAGGAATGTTGCATCAACTCATGTACGATAAATGAATTGACCAGCTACTGCGGCGGCAGAGGAAGCGCTTCGGAGTAATTGGTAACCCTTCGACTTCCGCTTTACTGCTCGATCACCATGCAAACCGAATAATCCCAGAGATACACGCCTCACGCGCATATACCCATACACGTACACACCCATAGAGGGACATACACACATTCCACATTACGTACGGTACACGTTGGAAAGTTCACCGGTAAATCGCATCATCGCTCACGTTGGAGACTGACTCGTGATAATTGTGTATACATTTACGTATCTGCGATGGAACTGACTTTTTAACGCATGATCGTGCGCGGGATTGTACAATATACTCTTCTCCTTGATTTCTTGTGAACGAGAGGGCACCAGAGGGAAGGCATAAAGATCGAAGAGATCGAAGATATGTTAATTTTACAAGGTGACATCATCAGTAATTCTACTTCTTTTAAATTAACGACATTTGCCCGACAGTGGGATGCAGATTTTTGCGATTGAGAATGCTTGTTAAGCTTTATTTGTGATAACAGATTACATATAGTTTGAAGAAAGATTGAAAGATGAAAAGTCTGTTTGATATAATTTAATTCTTTCTAGCTTTTAAATCTCAAATACTTGTTTTAAATTTAGATGATTCTTCCTTCACCTGCTCTGCCTTGTCTATGAAAAGACATAAATCTTACTTTTGCAAATGTAATTTAGTGAAACGGAAATCAGTTTTATAGACAAACTATATTCATAATTGAGAACATTTAAAAATTATTAATGATCTCTATAAAAGACGTCACTCAAATTAAATTTATTTTCTTTTAAATTGTGTACGATGTTTACGACATTTGCTCGGAGGAACAATATCAGCCCCCCATATTTGCCTGATTAACAAAAGTTAAATGGGATAAAAAGAATAAAAACGGACAGAGAAAGAGAAAATAGAACCAATCGCGATCTGTTCGCGCGTATCTAACGTGCGATCACGCGTAATTATAGCGATCATCATACGATCCACATGAAAAATGGAGAACATGCACGTCACGCGATTTCATGCTTGCGTTGCCTGAAATCGATCGTGAATTTAAAAGCTATCTTTCTCTTTTTTTAATCAGGCAGCGTCAAGTGATATCGCCACGCGATTTTTCAATTCATATAAATGTATTGGAATATTCGCACTTTTTTACTTTGACCTCGTGACCTGCGAGAGTTTCTGCGTATCTACTATCCACTTTCTGTTACATTAGCGAATGTCCCGCTCGCGATTTAGGATGCGTTCCGTTTTCACGCGCATATATTGTAAGCATCAAATCATCCTTGTTGTCTGTCAAATATTAAACAAGAATAAATGATGCTTACAAGCGCTATAAGCGCAAAACGGAATGTACCCTTAGAAACGTCGGAAAATCTTTTCGCGATTATCGGAGGGATACAGTCTCACTCGCATGGTGATTTTTGGCGACGAAGCACAGAAGGAATAGCTCGAATAGTTTAGTTTCTTGTAACTTTAGTTAATTAACTGTAACTTCTTTTTTTTTTTATGTCAAATTCGAGATTCGTTTAACAATCGGGAGCGAGAACGCAAGTCGTTGCTCGGAGACACGACGTCACCGTTCGTCGTTGAGCGAATGCCGAATTTAATATAGGACATTACTGTAGCTTGCGTTATTTTTAATCTGCCAGAGGCTGTGACGATTTTAAGGGGCATCTACGACTGTACTGCATATGGTGATATTATTCTTATTCGTAGAACCTGTATTCCCAATTATCCTTCGAGGAAAGGACCAGGATGCGTAAAACGATTGGAAAATTCATGTCATGCAGCTTACTGTATCGCTCGTATCGGAATGCAGCAAAATCAATATCAGTACAGCTGTGCAGAGAAATCTAACTTACGTCCATTTCTATCAAACGTAGATTAATCTCGCGTTTACTTATTTTCTAATTCTAGAAATTAAAAAAAGGATAAACTGAGATAAACGTACAGCAAGGAACTTGCAGCAGCAACATTATTGCAAT
>Ga0157364_1007057_pt1 | contig 11601 bp, 5 predicted proteins | sample AttsexASBM2_FD_111476 | JGI IMG/M metagenome (GOLD analysis project Ga0157364, IMG submission 111476) | Fungus gardens microbial communities from leaf cutter ant in Ribeirão Preto, State of São Paulo, Brazil - Atta sexdens ASBM2 | ecosystem: Host-associated > Fungi > Mycelium > Unclassified ...
ATATATATATATATAATATATATATATATATATATATATATATATATATATATATATATATATATATATATATATATATATATATATATACATATAGATGTAAATTTATTAAATAAGAGACTATTTTAAACAACCTATTTTAAAATACAATTTTTATATCCACTGGATTGCTAATCCATATTTTGTAATCGATGTTTAATTATGCATGGTTTGGTAATTTTAATACTTTAAAACTGGAATTTGCGTGAATGTAAATGGCTCGAATATTGGGTAGAAAGGGCAAAAAACATTGGAAGGTGAAGAATGACCACTCAGATTCTGATACGTGAAAATTGCTACCAGACACTGCAAACAACCGCCATATAATAATTATGCACGATTTCTAAATCGTTCATTGATTTTAAGACTGGTGATTAAAGTTGACAAATTTAATTTAAATTAGGATGTAATCTCAATCTAAATTTTTTTTAATAAAGCAAGCAAAAAAATTCTTTAAATTTATCACGATTTAAGTGAGTATTTTAATCTAATACTAAGAAAAAGATTTGTGAATTGTTTTTAAGTTGTACTATATACATTTTTATGTTTAAAGTAGCGTCTACGATGAGATGTTAAGGCATAAAGCTTTGAGCTTTAAACTGTAAGAAATTGCACAATCAGAATTGAATATGAAAGGAATGATCAGCTATGATTGATTAATTTCTTAAGTTTTACGTTTTAAAATTTCGTTGTAAATGCCGCTTAATACTCTGTAAACGCGCTTAAAAGCAATTTATTATCAAGCATTAAATTGAAAAAAGTAGAAAATGTGAATGAGTGTGTATTAACTTTTTATTTTTCTGAGTTTACGAAACATGTAATAAAAATTAAATGTAAAGACAATAATCTATCTATTTTTTGTTCTATTATTTTTTTAGACTTTGTCTTTATAGATTTTATAGTATATACATGCTTTCTAAGATCTATGAATTTCCGAATAGTAAATTCTCTCAATTTATATTAAATTTCAAATTTTGTTAGTTATTGTTAACATTACAAATATTGTTAATAACTTAATCAATTTATGTTACAATTTTGAAAATGTAATTTTTAGAAATAAGAATTTCCTTATATGTTTTTACTTACGTAATTGTTATTTATATTAACGTACTCACAGTATATTTAGGAGGTATAGAAATAGCTTAAACTAACGAGTCAAAAATTAGAAAGGTGACAATTAATTATGTCATCTTTGAACGCGAATTGATTTTACGTTAACTATCACATGCGGCGGATAAATCGAAACTGTGTAACAAATATACTGCTTATACAGATATATAGAAACGCAGTCTTACAACGATAATCGGTGACTTCTCAAGGCCGCATGTAATTTCGCGATACTGCACAAACTGGCCTTTTAAATCGCCTTTTATCGTGTAAGGTTAGGCAATATTTGAACATTTTAAATTATTAAATAATTTGCTGGAATCGTTAAAAATTAATTTTATAATTGGTTGTCATATGTCGTATATATGTTCATTTAATTTCATTTTGCAAATCATGCGTTTGTTCTAAAACACCGTGATACCGCTTTGTAGATAGTTGCAGCGATTGGGTTCATTAGAAAATAACATTCTTAGAAGTTAGTTGCAATTAAAGTCTGCGAAATGAATGAGGTAAAATGATAAAAGATATTGTCCATCGTAAAAATTACAAAAAATCTTGGAAAATATTTCTAAAAGACACAATTAGATTTACCACTCATACTTTTTTTAAGAGTACATGATGTATTCTTTTTTGGTCGTAAAATTTCTGGTTATTAACTAAAATTTTATATTTATAAAACTTTTATATAAGACTCGTTAATATAAAAATTATGTTTTAAAAATCTTATTCCATTAAATACTTTCATTTAATTTATAAAAAATATACCTCTTCCTTCCGCTTCCAGATCATATTTTTTTTTAAATGTACTTATGTAATCTTTCGTTGTTTTTTCAGATGTAACTCTAAACGCGCAGTAAAATCTGTGAAAGCGATTTGGTAAATAACAAAATAGATGATGGTAAAAATAAAATCTAATTAATAAATAATTAACTTATGATAAGTAATTGAAAAGACTTATAATAAGTGATTGAGAAATTATGAAAAATTATGCTATTGCTTTTGTGTAAACGCTGCGCTAATGCTATTTTGCTAAGGAATCAGTTAATTGTATCGAACATAAACCGCCAACTATTAAAATATTCCATAATTTTGTTAGGTAATAAAGTTGGAAAAAGAGCGGGAAAAAAATGGCATCAGCGATAAATGAGCAAACTGAAAAGTGATCGAAAAAAGTATAAGTCCAACATAAATCTATTTTGAAAAAGTTATGCTTCGATAATGATTGCCCATGATCTGCCACTACCATCCAAAATGCATTTCCTCAATCTAGATATATTCCCAAGTAGAACACAGAATCATAATTAATGGCGTTTAATTCTGTCCGATGGTTTGCAATCATTTGACATCTACTCTGATTAGAGGTATTTAACAATTTTTTTATCCTCCAATCTGGGTTGAATTAATGATGTTTCATGCTCTTCTATTGCTAGAGCGTGTAACGTCAATCAATAGCAAAGCTATAATTTTCCAACCCAGGTTAGTGCAAACCCGATCGGGCTGAAAACGTTATAAGTTGTAACGTGATGTAAGTCATCGTGACGTTATTTGTCACTTAAAAGTAAACTTATAAGTGACAATGTTATATAACGTTATGATAATATTTTTATGATGTTATGTATTATATATGTTATATATTATGATTTTTATGTTCAGCTATTTTCTGATTCTTTAAGACGGGATGAGTATTTCTGTCTAGACTTGCAAGTTGGTGGATAATATCAAAAAGGGAAGGAATCAGGATATACATACGTGCTATTGTGCGCCATTTGTCCGACATATGGAAGCGAAGTTGGAGTGAAAAAAGATCGAATTAAAAGTACACACAATCATCCTCGTGACAAGCTGGACCTAATCTTCGGAGCTATTAACGAAGTGTATTTAGGAAGAACGCTCTAAATGATCGATGAGGTCGCATCTTCAACGTCTACAACATTCTTCCTATAAATATAACGTTCTTTCTATAAATCGCTGATTTATCGTCTTAAAATTCAAAATAACTTCAAAACTTGACATGATAAAGTTTAACAACATTACTTTTTATGATAAAAATCTATATAAAACATCTACTCTGATTAGAGTTATTTAATAATTTTTTGATCTGGATAATTAATCAGTAGTATCACAAGTAGAAATTGAAACAAAAAAGTGTTTATTTATTATAATGAATTTATAAAATTTAACAATAAAATAAATATTCATTGTACATCAATATTTGAAAATATTTACAAATGTTCATATTACAATTAAAGATATCAGGGCTTGGTCTTATTTCAAATAAATTTATTTAAAATATACATTTTAAATAAAGAAAAAATTAAAACGTTATTTAATATTTATTATTTTAAATAATTTTTTGGAATCTATTTTATATTTTTTTATTTTAAATAAATTGTATCAGTTACGTTATCAATCAGTAAAAGTGATGATGAATAGTTCAATTATATTTATGATGAAGTATATGTGTGGAATACAAAATATACCCATATGATCCGTTTCAATTTTCTACCTGTGATTCGCGAAGGATTAATACTATTAAATAAATAATAATTATAGGCTATAGTAAATATAAAAAATTTGAAACTATACTTATAAATTCATATATTTATATATTCAAATAAATAAAATCATAAAAAATAGAAAAACAGGCACGTAATATAAAAAAATAGAAAAACAAGCATATATAATCAATAAGTCAAGGCTTAATAAGTTTTGATTTATTAAAAATTATTTAAATATCTTGTTTAAATATATTTACTATTTAAAACGTTTATTTAAAATACATATTTCTTATTTTATATTTTAAATAATTTCTTGTAACTTATTTCTTATTTAATATTTTAAATAAATTTTTGGAACGTGTTTTATATGTTTTATTTCAAATAAGTCATATCGGTTATTTTACCTAAGATATATATCCTAAGATATATATCCAATCTAAATACAAAAAGATTTATTAATAATAATAATAACTTTACTAATAATGGTCGATTGTATTTAATAATATTAGTACATTTGCTAAAAAAAAGAGAGTTTGAAGCATTTTCTGATCAATAATTGAATATTTTTCTATCAAAGAGAGAGTTTTTTTTATCAAAAGTATATTCAATATATAATAAAAAAATATATATATAAATGTTATATAAATGTTATATAATAAAAAACATATATAAGTAAATATTTTTTCAACAAGAAAATATTAGAAATGGATAAATTCATCATTAATTGTTCGCTCCTGATTGTCAAATTCCTGAAGTAGTTTTATTAAACGATCATATAATAGAGTTTTACCATCAATGGCCCATAAAAAATCGAAATGGGTTAATAATTTATATGGATTTTCTTCCAGCAGGATAACGTTCGGCAGCTGCTTGTATGTCTCGAGGACATTCTAAGAACAAAAATATGGAAGACAATAAAATTTATAATATAATCAATATCGTGGTTATAACAAACAATATTAAATTAATAATAACTAATAATAATTTAAAAAATAATTACTTCTTAAATATTATTTTCATATACACAATATAAATAATAATATTAGCTCAAAGAATGAGAGAGGAGTAAGAAAAATAGAAAAGAAGAGAAAAAAAAGGAGAGGAAGAAATGGAAATAAAAAAAGGGAAATGTAATCTGTTGTAATCGATTTCAAACATACTCAATTTTTACAAAATGGCAAACGTCTGAATTTAAAATGTATAATTTTTTATAAAAAATTGTTTCCCTTGGTTGCGCCCATAAAAATATATCTTACATAAAAATAATAAAAGTGTCTTTACCGATTTTGGAGCAAGCACATCATTAACGGAATAATATAAAGCCAAAGGCGCAGTAACTTTTTTTAAATCGTACATTATGGGCATCATTTGTCCATATTTCTTGTAATTGTCGAAATATCCGTTGTCGTAGGTTTGAAATTTTTCTGCAACAATCAATATTAATTATTTATATAAATATAAAATTGAAGAATATCTCAAATTTTTATTTTTTAGATAAAATATTATGTAATGAGCAACATGCTTAAAAGAACTACTACTTGAACTTTTATTATTAATATTATTTTATTTATATTATTAATAAAAGTATTGTAATACAAAAAAAAGAAACTCTCATAATATTTTAATTATGTTTTAAAGCAATTAAATTAATTTCTTTCTTTATAATTAACATAGTTTATATTATAATATTATATGTTTGAAGAAAAGAGGAATACTTACTAGTAATGATATTTTGATACAAATGATGTAATGTTTGCAAGGAAACGCCGGCCGGATAATACGATAATATTTCCGGTAATATCGTCTGCAACGAATGGTTTAATTAAAAACAATTTTGATTTGTTGTATATTAGAGTATAAACATTTGATTTTAATTAAAAGCTAAAATTTTTATTAAAAGCTGTAAGCAATGTTGCAATTAACAAAATCGTGCTAAGTTGAAGACGTGTATATAATATACAGTATTAAGTTGCGGTATATCAGATCCAGATGTTAAAAATATTATCGCAATGCAGACAGCCTGAGTAATTGCTTTATCTGTACACAGTGTTCTTCCAATCCTAATATTCGTTGATGATAAGGGAGCTATCTCATATATTTCATTAGACTCAAGGAATTCCTAATAAACAAAAATAAACGTAAATATAAGAAAATATACGAAAATAATAAAATATATGTAAACATACCCTGATTCATTAAATTTCGCTGAAATTACTGCACGTTTTGGAACATTTTTCGGCAAAATTTTAGCATTACAGAAAAATTTCATAGTTTAATTTCAACGATTTTTCAAATATGTTAGCTGAAAAATTTATTTTCAGTGAAATTTCAGCAAATTTTCAGCAATTTCGCAAAACGTGGAATAATCTCAGCGAAATTTTTTCACCAGGATAAAATTGTTTTTGAAACCATACAGGACAATAATACAGCTGGTTGAAGTTTGAAATATTTCTGGAGCGATTTTTTAAAAACGATTTATCTCGTTTCTAGTTTTACACAAAGTAACTTTTAAATATCGTGTCAAACTTCAATCAGTTATTTGTATAATCAATATAATTACTTTATTGAATATTTGAAACTCTACTAATAATATAGAATTCTATCTACAATATTTACAAAAAAAATTTCATAAAAGAATATCAAACGTTTAAAACTAAAAAAACTTTTGAGGTAAAAAAAACTTGTATAATATAATATCATAATCAATTATTTATATCACAATCAATTATTTATTATAATAATAAATATAGTAATAAAATAAATATCAAAAATATCAATTATTCTCCTAATTATTAGGATAAAATTAATATAATAAAATTATATGAAATATATCTTCATTTTTCTTAAAATATGATTTTGATATCTCTTTACCAGAATGTTTGATATTTTCCTACGGATATTTTTCAAAAAAGAAGGTATTTCTTTCCATATAGCGACTGGAGCAAGGCAGATTCCCAGTTTTATTTTTGCATTGTATTCGGGTCTCATGGATAGTAAGGTAAATAAAATGGTAGTTCCCATCGAGTGACCGATGTAGTGCAAAGTTTTTTGTTTTGTATAATTAAGTACATAATCAATCATAGCTGGTAGATCTCTTGTTCCTATTTCGTGATAACTGAATAATGAAATTAAATTTTTTTTCTCTTTTATTATATTATATTTTAATTTTAGCATTAAATATTTGTTATAAATTTTTCATAATTTTTCATAAATATCATAATTAAAATTGAGTTTTTCTTAATGAGAAATTTAAAATATGTATGTAATATACTCATTCACAATATTACGAGAGTTTTGATATTACTTTTTTATTAAAATAATATTAATTATTTTAATTAAAAATTTTAAGAGAAATCTCTCTAGTTTAAATTAAATAAAATATTTTTAAAAAATATTTCGACTTTTTGTTATTTTAATCATTTTTCTTTATGTACATTCGTCTTATGTTAATTAATTTAAACCAGATTTCTTATAAAATTTTTATAATAATTAAAATCAATGTTTTCTTAATAAAAAAATATAAAAGTATATGAAACTGTGCAAAAATGCATTGTATGCTTCAATATTTTTGTTAAGAAAAAAAATCGATCGAAATGAATTTAAAAACTTGATAGTTGCAAAATAAAGTTTTACCTAAATTGCCAAAATTTCTTATTTTGTGGAGATAATTTTATATGTGATCGACAATAAGCATTTCCTCTGATATTTCCAAGCCATACATCATATCCTTCATCAGCCAATAAAAATGCTGGAATACAAGATAATGGTACATTAGTTTTCTTATGATCAGATTTTATTATTAATAATCATGATAATTCTATTACACATTTTTTATTTATTCTAGTAGTAGAATATTTTCTTTCAAAGTATAAGATGTCATCTACAATATTTTGTTATTCTAACAAAAATTTCTTCAAAATGGTTATCTAGATAAATAAAAATAGAATAGGATTGTCTTATAAACTCTTTTGTTAACGTAATAAATATACTATTATTAAGCATGTAATAATAAATTTTATGGTATGATCAATTTTATTAGAAAATAGTTAGATGACTTAAATGATTTCACTATTGCTGCTTTGGAGTTAAGATATAACAAAGCTGCTTTTAATTTTTTTTTAATTTAAAATAAAACGTAATTAAATTTTTATCAGATAATATAATAAGATATCTCAAATAGAATTAATCTAATCGAATTTACTAAATTTTTTACTTCTTGAACTTCAATTGTTTACTACTAGTTTCTATCCTATTCTTGATCTGATTTGTTAAAATAAATTCGTCAAAACTCACTACTGTGTTCTATTGTTCCCATTATAAGTTCTTGGTCAAATAAAATCAAGATGAACATATCGGTTAATCATCAATTTTAGTTTCAACTGGATACTCGCCCGAGCGTGTATGTGTGTATGTGTGTGTGAATGTAACATATAGTTATCCCACATCCAGAACTGCGATTTCAAATTGAAAATTCCATGGTTTTTGCTGTTAGTGATATTTGTAATTCTTTTAATTTCTACATCAATCTATATAATGTATATATTTATAATGATTCCATTTGTCGTATCCATGACAATAGAATTTCTTCATGTTTTGTGAAAGATTTTATTCAGACTATGGATGAATAGAAAATGAGAAGTTCTAATTCTTAGAACTAGAAATAGAACTAGAAATAGATGAAGAGTTAGTTGAACCGAGATTAAAATTACGTTTAAACTACATTGATAAAAACGGGTATTATTCGATTAATATATAATAATGACTAGTACAATGTATTGACGATCACTCACCAAGATCTTTGCCAGCACCGATTAATACCCAGGAATCAGATGTGGATAGAATACCATGTTGAAGAAATACAACTTTTCTACTTCCTTGATCTTTAAATAAAGAATTCCTCAATATTCTATGCAGCACCAAGATGTAACCATCTTCTGTTATGACATAATGTTCCTCGGCGGAGTAACCATTTTTCTCTACTAAACCAATCTGCGTAGACATATTGAATTGAATTAAAGAAAGATTCAAGACTTTTCAATAATCTTTTGTAATATTTACATACAATATTTTACGTAACATAAAAAAAAATATCTATTAACATAAAGGAGACAATATTTTGTACAAAATTGCATGCAATTAATCTGCATTATTAAAATAAATGTAGTTATAAAAATTAATTTTTTAAATAATTAATATTGCAATGTTTTACATTCACTTTTTTATTCAGTTTCTTTTTTTATTTTTTTTTAGTGAATATAATTCATCTTTTAACAATCTTGAAATCTGTTCAAAGCATTCTATAATTTATAATGCAATTGAGATGTTTCTTATTTCATAAACAATGTTTTATTAAAATTTTTGATTGCTTGAAAAAAAAAGAACCTCGATAATTGTATTGTTACTACTTAGTTATTATTCGCTAATATAGCAAATGTTTTTTTACATACAAAATTCATTTCATTTTAATAATTAAAATTCTAATAGTTTATCTCGCGGTATTATTTTTTGAATGTGTATTTCACGACAAAAGACAATCTTGCACTTACAAAATCCAATGTCGTTACATTATTTATTGCAGTTTTGACTTCTTCTGGCTTCCTCACTCTTACTACACTGTTATCCTTAGAAAATAAATAGTTGAATATTGTTTTTCGAGGGAATACTAAATCTCCCCAGAAGTTTAGTTTTGCTTCCAGTAATACTACAGTAAGCATAAGTATGAAAGAAACAAGCTTCATACTTATTTTTATTGTAATGTCAATGAAATTGTAAAATACAACTTGCAAATGTCGATCACTGTAATATTAGATGTAAATTTTATGACATCTGTCTTCATTTACATTGCAAGAAACCTACGAATATATTTGATATTAGTTTATTTATTAATTATTTAGCGTTGATTTTTTTCTTAACGTGAATATAAAAAAATTCATTACAAATAAAAATGATTTTAATTTTCAATTTTTGAAAATTAAATCAAATATTTACTAAATAAACTACAATTTCATTAGAATTTATCAAATTTATAAAAATTGTTGAAAAAAAATTATAAAGTTTCGCTATCTGTTCGACTAATACTTACTTAGTAAAAAATAAAAATTCACACAACATCTTATTATAAACGTATACTGATAAAACCTTTAATTAAAATTTTGATATGTTATTAAATATATTCTTATTATTTTTATTTTTTTACATACTTCCTTAAGAATTTATTTATTTTAATTAATCTCATGTTTTTTACAATATTTTCAATATCTACATATTAATCAATATCTACATATTTGTAATGGCTTTTTAAATAAGTCATAATTAGATTGAGTAACCGATTTTTTAATAAAAAAAAGTAATGTTTTTATGATCGACTGGATTCTTAATCCATATTTCCTAATCGTGATTTGATTATGCGTGGATTAGAAGTTTTAATATGCAGAATAGGAATTTGTGTGACAGTAATTAGAATATCAGGACAGAGGGCAGAAAAGAGGGGCTATATTCTATCTGTGAAAATTGCTAGTATACTATAGTATACCTATGTAATTATGCACGATTTCTAAAGTGTCCTAATAAAATTATTGGCTAATTAAAGAATTTAGCTAAAGAGATTTGAATTAGAATGTGATTTTAATCTAAATTTTTTAATAAGAAAAGACATATTGCTCATGGATCATTAATTAAAGTCAATTATGATTATTTGGATCAAACACCGTCAAGTTAATTTTGAGATTTAACTTTTTTTTAGAATTAATTCTTTTTATATGAATTATTTTGTTACATCTTAATTTTTTAAATATCCAGAATTATTTTTTTTATATACAATACATATTCTATGTATATATAGGATGGGGTAGTAGAACTCTGTTCATTTAGAATATTTCCGCTTTTTTAGAAATATAAAATAATATATTTATTGAAGCATCAAGAGGGAGAAGAGAGGGTACAACACTATTAATAATTTTTCTATGAGAGGAGATGCTTTGAAAATCTTTTCAAGGTCATTTTCATTTTTTTAAATGAAATTATAGGATTTTTTTACATAATATGATTCCTCTAATTATTTTCTGCATATAAAAGTATTAAGATATAGTGATATCAAAAAACCAATGAGATATTTTATTCTGATACATATTAAAATATTAAATAACTTGTAAACTATTAATTTTTTTTATAATCATATTTTAATACTTTTATGAACACAATAATGAGATCAATTGCTAATCAATTGCTAAAACACATTGCTAAAAAGAAAACACATAGTTGCTTTAAAAAAAATATGTGTGCAGAAAGGATAATTTTTTAAATAAGCAATTATGTGTTTTCTTTCCATCAATTGATTCATTTCATTATTCTGCATATAAAAATATTAAGGTATAATTTAAAAAAAAATGTTAAATAACTTATAAATTATAAAAAAAATTAATTTATCAATATAATGTCAGAATAAAATCTAAAATATCTTGTAAACATATTGGTTTTTTGATATTACTTTCGATATTTTAATATTTTTATATGCAGAATAATTAGAGAAAAAATCATGTATAAAAAAAATTGTACAATTCCATTTAAAAAAGTGGAGGTGACTTTGAAATCTCCGAAGCGCCTCCACCCATAGAAAAACTATTACACTGAGAAAAAAGTTATTAACTTGACTGAAATTTTTTTCATAATGATTATTTTGTTCAAATATTTATATATTTATAGACAACAAAATCTTATAATTTAATATATGTTATTTGTTTGAATTAACAAATATTGCTTGACAGTCCGTGACCTACATTTAGTCGAATTAACTAATATTTTTTTGAAATAGCAACTTTTTTTCTCAGTGAAGTAGTATATTATATCCCCCTTTTGATGCTATACAACTTTAATAAATATACTATTTATTATACTATAAATATATTTCATATCTCTAAAAATAGCGAAAATATTCTAAATGGATAGAGTTACTGCCCTA
>Ga0157364_1007058_pt1 | contig 11600 bp, 4 predicted proteins | sample AttsexASBM2_FD_111476 | JGI IMG/M metagenome (GOLD analysis project Ga0157364, IMG submission 111476) | Fungus gardens microbial communities from leaf cutter ant in Ribeirão Preto, State of São Paulo, Brazil - Atta sexdens ASBM2 | ecosystem: Host-associated > Fungi > Mycelium > Unclassified ...
ATTTTTATTCATTTATATGAATTGCATGGATCATATCTCTACGTCTTTCAATCTAAAAATAATATTAGCTTTTTCTGTGCATTGTGAATACTGTTCAATTCAAAATTTTGAATAAGAAATGCAGTTTTTTAATTCAATTGCATCCGATTGAATCTAATTGAATCCAATTGAATCCAATTAAATCCAAAAAAAGTATTCGCTATTTAAAATACGCATTCGGATAGAAAAAAAAATTTCCATTTTAATCCATTCTCGTTTACTAGGTGCGCATTCTTCGATGACATTTTATTTGCAATCGTTAGATATTAAGAATGTCCACTGAAGGCACGTGTTTTAGAAATTTTTTGCAGATTTTTACGTTATTTAAAAAAAATGATTTTTTATGATTTCTGCAGTATTTCATAAATTTTATGGTAAAGTTTGAAAGCGAATGATCGTTAGTACTTAATGCCTGCAGGAATCAAAGTTGTGGTTTCTCCATTTGTTATCCATTTGTTTTCACTTCAGCATAGAAATATACGAGTTTCTCGAGAATCTCTGATAAAACTGTTCATTGACCGTCAGCTAGCGTAAATGCACACGTAGAGCACACTCGTTTTAATCGTGAATGTGTTTTTTACAACTCGCAACTTCCGGCGTTTATTTCTGGAAGCAAAAGATTGCAGTGTCGTTTACGAAATCCATATCACGTCACTTTATCTATCTGTAGCAATAACACTGTAATTAGGTGTAGATTTTGTTATAGATTTTGTTTTCTAAAGCAAAATTTTGTGATGATTCATAGAGTTAATCGGCACATGAATTGATTTTCTCAACGGAAGAAATATAACAATAAGCTGCAATATACACAGAAGTATTGATTTATCTATAAGTACATGTGTTGAATGAGCTGGTAATACATATAATCATGAAAAATAATCTTATCTTTATTAAGCATTCAATGAAATACATCATAAAAATAGAAGAAATATTAATATCAGGAATTGAATATAGAATTTTGTTTTTTATCTCTATTTATTTTTCTATTTATGATGTTTATATTCATAATCTATTTTTAACCTGATTGTTTAAAGGAGAATTCTAGTAGTAAGTATGCTATATAACTCCCGAAGTTGAAAAACATCTTCAACAAACACAAAAAATTTGCCAATTTTATTGTTTTTACAGTTTTATAAAAAATGAATTTTTTAATCTTATTTTATAATGTTTAAAAATTATTATTCCAAATAAATTATCAATGATCAAGTTTGATGAACTATTAATATCAGAATAAATTTAGTATTACTAAAAATTTTTATTAGTTTTTTAATTGCACATGACATCTCTGTTATCTAATTGTTTATTTGCCAGAAATTCTAATTGTACAATGTTAAATCTATAATGTTAAATTTAATCTAATATGAGTCGCCACTGCTACTCAATTATATCATTATTTTATACTATAACAATGGTTATATTTGACAATATACAGTATCAATTTGACACAATGTAGTGTCAAATTGGCACGACATAGTGCCAATGTAGTAGTAAATAGACAATATAGAGTGTCAAATTTAATTATCGTTTTAGTATAAAATAATGATATATTTAGTAGGAGCAATGGCGACTTACATTAAGTTAAATTTGACACTATAGATTTAACAGTGAATGCTCTATAGATAATATAGAAAATATAAAAAATATAAAAAATAATAGAATGTTTTTAAAATATAAATATAAATAAATTTATAATATAAATAAATTTAAAATATAATAAATATAACTAAATTTAATATTTCCATTACAAAAATTTATTTTTTTTCTCATTATTTCCTTTTTTAATGTTTTTTATAATGTAAATCGTAAAAAAAGAATTATTGGACTAAGATGTATGCAGATTTGTTTCTTTTCTAAAACATTAATCGACCCATTCTTAAAACTTGATAGATTTTGGTGCGCTGATTACGAATGTGACAACATCCATTAGATTTATTTGTTGCGAAATTGCATATACATACGCTCGTTTTAGAAATTGTTGATTATTATTATTGTTGATTATTATTATATTTCATTCTGCACTTTTAATAAAACAAACGGTCGCAAAAGATAACGAATCAAATATATGTAAGGTCAGCGATTGTTGCAACCGAGGATGATTCTCGCTCGTTACAATGATTTCTATAGTAATAAGCAAATATTTTATTTTTACATTCAGTTACGATATTTATAATATTGATCTTTATATATATATTTAAATTATCTTTATATAAAGTTATTAAATTTAATTAGTATTAAAAATAATAAATATTCAATGAGACATTTGAGATGTCAAAAACATTTCTGTATGCGAGAGAAGAAATTTAACAATTGTTCGTGAAAAAAATTTTTTATTTTATTTCTTTTTTAGTATTTATTTTTAATGATATTTCTTTTATTGATATACATCACTCGTTTTAAACGTATAAAATCGCAGTAATATTTAATTTAATTATAATCCTGCTTTCAACACATAACTTTAACATATGGAGGTCAGCATATACATATATATATATATGTGTATCTTTTTACATCATAAACTCATGATAAACTCGTATAACATCTTCATTCAAATTCTCTCACGCAATAAATAATCCATCGTATAGTATAATAATAAATTTTATAAAATTACTTTTTGCTCTTTATTTTGAAGAAAAATACAATGAAATAAAATTTTACTAAAAAAATATAATAATACGTGCAGCAATACGCTCTCCCTCTTCTCTTTTTTTTATTTAAGTTGTTCTAAATTATAATTATATTTCATAATAGAAAAATAATTTATTTTATATAAAATCACCTCCATAGAAAAGGAAATATTGAAATGAAGAGAAAATATAATGTATGATTTTGTTTTTATTAATAAATATTTTGAAGTAAATTGCGTTATTCTATGAAGCACGCAACATTTTTCTCGCATAGTCATACGCTATATTTGAATTAATTAATCAATGATGACGTTAACGGATGGACATGTCCATCGTAATACGTAGGCTGTAACGTTGTCGTTTAGTAACTGCATACAACCGGTGAATGTGGGTCACTGAGATTTCTCGCCGACGCCAGCAGGCGTTATCTCTATGTCGGTTTCGCATATTGGTGTAATTTCGCTCGTTCCGCGTAACTAAGTAGCTCGTGAAAACACACGCGTCTTTCTTGGCATTATACAGACGTATCATTGTGGGTATATAAAGTGAATGCAATTTCTTTTCCTCTTCGGGAAGATTCGTCGGTTCTTTCTCGCGCTTGTTACAACAATGTTAAGATAGGAATGGACTGTTTATTTTGATGAATTAAATACTGTATATATTATGCTTAAAACAAATAATCTTAAATACGTTTGAAGAATATGCTTATCACAATATGAAATTTTATAGTTTGGATGCCTGCATAAGACGACGTTTGAAAACAATACATATACGTTACTGCGGATCCCATTTCAGATTATCATCACTTAACTACGCAGATATGGCCACTGCGAATATATCTTTACGCGTGAATCATGCAACTATATATCTAGCTCCAACGTGCCTTATTAGAGAAATTCTACCTGATCTCCACATTTATCTTTATAGTGCGACTCGAATATTTATAACGTCCTATATAATATGTGATCAGTGGTCACATCGACTGATGATCGAAGAAAATATCCTTCAATACGCATTGCTATTTTTAGAAACGAATCGAATACTATGCGGACTCCACTATACCGTTCGAATTGCCGTTTTTCTTGAATCTACTCGATACTGACCTTTACATGTAAATAATAACCGACATCTGAAAGATCATGGCGTAAAACTGTTCATATATTAATTTTTATTATTTTTGTATCACATTTGCGATAAAATCTGATGAAAAATTTACTAAATCTGAAAAAATTTACTAAATCTTAATACGTATTTCTTTTAATAGTAACTAATTGTGAGTAAACATTTACTTACGTAAATAAATATTTACTTAGAACAGTTTAAACAAATATTTATTTATAAAAAATTAGTATTTTTTTTAGTGTCAAAATAAAGTCAAAGTAATTTGAATTTCGAATAATTAAATATCTTTTACAGTTAAAAATTGTTTTATTTTCGTACTATATATATATATATATACTTATAATCGTTAAAATGTTTGTTCTCTTTCGATATTAATTACATCCAGTTGAAAATTATGGATCGTTTATAAATTACTTGTTATTTACCGAGTGTTATAAGCGTACCGCACCATTACGCCATGCATTACATATTTAACGTAATGATTATAACAAGACACGCGAAGAACGTCCTAATTGTGTCTATTAAGCTATAGTGCGGAATTAATGAATCGTGAGTTACGCACGTTAAACACGTTGAAACACATTGAATAACTCGTGTCTTTTTATAATGCGTTATTTTTATTTTATTTTATTTTATTTTATTTTATTTGAATTTGGCAAGATGTGATTTTTCACTTGGAGTCATCCTATAATTTTACCAATAATATTTATTTTACTATGTCCTTATGTGACTATTCCGTTAGAAGAGTGCGACCAATGTTGTTGTTTTTAATTAATCATTGAGAAAAAATGACAAATGTTGTTTCGAGAGATGTATAAGAATAATCATTTTAATAAAATTAAACAGCTTTATCAATTTTTCTAATGAATATAAGCTTGTTTTTTTACTCAATTTTAAATAGATTTTTAAATGAAAGTTTTGATAGAGTTTCAATTCATTGTTGAAAAATTAAGTCATAAAAGTATTGGAGGAGAAGAGATAGAATATACGATCAAACTTTTATTAATCAGCATAAATCAGAGTCATAATTTCTGCAATATTTATACGTTGCCCCATCTCGGATTTTCTCTTTTGCCCAAGTGAAGTTCAATATCTAACGAGATTTGTAAATTAGAATTGTTGCGTTATATAGTGTACAGGAACGTACATTACGTGTTTCTTGCTTTAGTGTGTTTTCTAGTCACTCGTGTATATTTAGTGACAGGGCAGTCGCTTAAGCCGGTCTCTCGCGAAAGGTCAACATTGATCACGTGTATAAGCGTGCATTATTGCCGCTGAGGACTTAAAAGTAAAGTACTGTATGGCTAAGGTGCTTACAACTTGAAGCTATAATAAATGGAAGTAGCGGCTGCCGTTCATAACGGACTATGTTAATAAACAATTGCATACTTTAAGGCATAAAGTTATTTCGAATGAATTTTAGAAAACGACAAGGAACAAAATACTGATATTGTAACATAAAAGTAACATTAATATTGCAGTGATATAATGCAATATATTATACATTATATACTTATAAAGAATGAAAAAAATTATGAAGAAGAAATAAAGAAATGCATTTGTATAATTCCAAAAAATTTTATGCAAGCCCCAGAAAATCGTAAAGTCTTTCGCTACGGTTTCAAAATGAATTTCTTGGAAACCGTATACGAGGAATGGCGTCGTTTGATCGATGCCGTTCACGGTTGGATTTGCTCTCAGAGTGGCTGTTTCGCATTACGAGTAGTCGCTACGCGTTACGAGCCACGAGAATAATGTCGAGGAAAGGGGTTAAGTACCGATTGAATTGGATGTTGCATGACGAAAATATCGAGAATGTAGAGCATGTGAGTCTCGATCCCGAAGTTCAGCGAGAACTGGGTTGCTCGGTCGGCGAGCACGTGTTTCTGGAATATCCTTGGGCTTATGTGTCACGAGAAGCTGTTTTGAGGCTCGCCAACAATGCGGACTCGTCACTGCAGCTATATCGAGATAGGATCGAAGCTTACGATGGCGATACTTTCCTTGTGGGCTATTCATCTACCGAATTAATCGGTCGGGAGTTCGTGATTTGCTTAACAGAGGATGCGAGATCGACAATAGTAAAGAGGAATGCTGATATCAGTAAAAAAATCCGGAGTGAGGTCATCCGAAAGATCAAGAAGATCGATAGATCATGGAAATCTCTCGGAAGCGAGATGGCATTAGATGAGAGCTTGTTCAGAAGCACGAGAGAGTTTTTTGAAGTGGAAGTGTGCCTTCCGATTAAGTCTTTAGGTCTAAACCGACAACTCTGTGACAGATCTTCGGAAGGATCTTGGGATAGTTACGTGGAGTTAATTCCATACGAGAGATTTGAGAATGTTGAGAGAAAATGTGTTTCCAAAATGATCCAAACACACTTCGAACCACGGGAAATCGAAGTACAAACTTATCCCGGTTATCCTAAGAATGCCTGGACCCAATACTGTTACGAGGATACTTTGGAGTTGCAAAATGATAACGTTGAATCTGAGGAAAAGGAAGCGGAGGAAAAAAAATCGGCCGAGGAGAAATCCGAAAAAGAGTCTGAAGAAAAGAAAACGACTGAAGGATCAAAAGAAGTATCTGAAAGTGACGCGGAACAAAAATCGGTGGAGAAGAGTCCCTTGGAGCTTTTCTTGGAAGATCGCGCTCAGGAAATGGTTGAGGCTGTGTGTTACAATACGGTCGTGAATGTGTACGTGGATGACATCGAGATGCTTGCACAACGAGACTTTGAAATAATTCGACCGCGAGATGAGATTGCTTGTGCGGAACGCTTTTCCCTTATCGACTTGAGCTTCACAGCAGGCAAAGTCATCTCCGACGTTACCTGGCATCCAGGTCTCGTCGAATATGTGGCTGTTTCTTACATTATCACACCGTCGCACGAAATCGCTCGATTTTCATCAAAGCGTAGTGTTGTATCGAAACCGGAGCCGACAGTGTTGTTATGGTCTCTTGCTGATTCTCTTCGGCCTCAATTGTCATTGTGGTGCCATCAGGAAATCTACTGCATCTCCTTTTGCCCAATGAATGCCGACTTTATAATTGGTGGTTCCGCGTCTGGCCAGATAATCGTTTGGAATATTCAGGGGCAGATAGAATCTCGAGATGTCGAAGACGTCGTTTCTATTACCTCTGCGTTTGTGGTGTCCGATCAGGATTATTCACATGAGCTGCCGATTCGTCGGATACAGTGGCTTCCTGATAATTATAGGATAGAACCATCCGGGAAACTGACGAAACTGTCCACTAGCTCGAGTTGTCAGTTTCTGACGATTTCCGAGGATGGTATTGTCGCCATTTGGGATCTTCTTAGATACTCCGTTACGTCTCAGTTGAAGCCGAACGATCGAGAGAATCTTAACGGTATTTTTCGACCAATGTATCGCTTGAACGTTCGACCTTCTGAGAACCCGTTTTTTACACCTCTTCACCTATGCCTTCCATCCATTGATGCTTTTCAAGAAAGCGATAGGCGTAATGAATTAGATTCCACGGATGTCGACTGCACGAAAAGACTGTGGATCGGTACTGCGCAGGGACATTTCGCTTGCTGCACTTGGGAGGGTCAGGTGTTCGACATGGAAACGTCCGTTTTAGAGGAGTGCAAACTTCTTAATTGCTCGTCCGCGCACGATGGTCCCGTTGCAACAATTCTTCGATCGCCACATCTTTCGGATGTTCTCCTGACGATGGGCGGTCGCGTCTTTGCTATTTGGAAGGATGACTATCTGGATCTTCCTCTGTTTAGACGAAAATCTGATTGTGTATATACCGCGTGTTGTTGGGGCAATCGACCAGGAATTTTCTTGATGGGTACTAGTTTGGGTGATCTGGAAGTTTGGGATATCAAAAGATGGGCAAACAAGCCGGTGCTCACGCAGACTATTTCTAGAAAACCGATAACTCTCTTATCGCTTCAAGAATCGTGTAAATATGATACCAAACTATTCGGTATCGGTGATTATAATAGTGCATTTCGTATTTTTGAGGAACCAAAGGAATTCGAAGATGATATACTTGAAAGAATGGACTGGTTTGAAGAATATATATGGCGAGAAGTGAGAAGAAAAAAAATATTTTCTTCATGGCAGAAAGATTTTCTTCAAAACGATATGACAGCTATCGCTAGAAGGCAAGCTAGAGCAAACGAGGAACATAGATTAAAACTTGAAATGGCAAGACTGAAACTTCATAGAGAACATGAAGAACGATTGAGATTAGAAGCTGAAAAAGAAGAACGCAAAAAACCGAAATCCAAAGATACCGTATGGAAACTGCGTCAACAAAAGAGAATGGAAAAGGTCCTTTTAGAGAAGAAGAAATTTCTTCCACGAGAATTAGAGGAGAAGAGGTTGCCATTGGTGCGTTTAGCTGAAGAAAGAAATGCAAAGATGATCAAAGCAAAGAATGAAGCTACTCTTCGGGATAAGCATTTTGATAACTTTATGTCTCTTAAATTTCCTGAATATTACGATTGTATAGAAAAAGATAAAATTTTAGAAGAGAGACGTGAGACGATAAAGGATGAAGAAATAAATGTATATCTAGAAGAGTTTTATAAAATTAGAGATGAAACGCGAAAGATGATAGCGGAGAAGTTGCATTTTCCAAAATTTGATTGGAACACTTGTGCAAAAAAGGGAAAAGAAAGGTTACAAAATGTGAACAATTTGTAAATGCAAAAGTTTTTCCGGAAGGCTCTCCTACAAAAAGAGCAGCTACCATTTTAATTTTGCATGATGATAATTTAAGTTGTAAATGTGAGTTGATAAGATAAGATAGTTCAAGATAGCTCAGAAAATTTTTTCAATGAATTACACATAAGGTGACTCGAGGCGACACAACACTTAAACATTTATTTTTGAATAACTTCTTCATGTTATTGAATTAAGCTAGGAAACAATATTATTTATATTTTCTTTTTTATTTATACAAATTAATGAATTAAACATTTGGTATTCTGGTATGGAATATATTTGTTATTGGAAAAAATTGATATATCTTAGTGACATTTTCCCTTTATACATACATTATTATTCCCTTTGTACATACGGATAAGATGCCACAAGCAATAAATAATATGACGCAATATAAACTTACATGTTTTGCTTATTTATAACAGTATACAATCAAGAGTTTAAGTTACAAAAATAAATAAAATATAAATTGAAGAAATATGAAAGAGCATAATCTTTAGAAAGTAAATATAAATTAACAATAAACATACTTTTATTTGTTTAAACAGCATTTCATTAACTTAAAGTATTTCGCATTATACGTATGTAAAACATCCAAAAAATTTAATTCATAAATTTGTTTTACTGACGGTAAATGAATAAAAATGTTTTATACTTACTATTTATACATTTCCCTTCTTAAATGTAAAATATAAAAAGTAATACATATATATATATATATATATATATATATATATATGGGCGCAAAAGAATAAATTAAATCTTTACAAGATTGAGAGACTAAATTATGCTGTCTAAAATAAAATTTGTCAAATTTGTTTTTCTAATTCTGCAATAATTAAATTGATTCGACTAAAATGACATAAATAATTTACTTTAGTGACAAGTTTTTTTCTTTATATTTATGAACAAATGTACAAACATAAAATAAATTTTAATTTTTGATAACTCTTTTCATATCAAATGTTTTATTTCCGTCAAGACAAGTTGAAGCTGTAGGTGATCGTTGTACAATAATAAAATCTTTAAATGTAGGATTTAAATGTAGGACAGTTCACTTAATACTATAAATGCTATCAATTTGTAGTATCAAGTGAACCGTAAATGAATCATAATAACATGTTAACATATAAACAAAATTGAAATTGTATAGTAAAAATATTATCATCTGCGTTATGAACGCGTATTAGCTTATATTGTTTTTGTTATTATGATTGTTAAAACTTTTCGCTTACGTTAGCTACTACTAGTGACGATAACGAAAATAATGTTTGATAATTTTTCAGGTTCTGGGCATAATATGTATGGCGTGCGCGTCTCCAGCGTACATAGGTGCAACGCATTGGTTTCTGTTTGTCGTTGTAATATGCTTTATATCTACAATTATATGGTGCGTCATATACTTGCTGTCCCTTCGAGAGGTACTTAAGGTGCCCATCAATTGGATTCTAACTGTGAGTATAAAAGAAAAAAAAATTATAAAAGGAATTGCGAAATGCGTCTTTAACTTTTTTTTCCACGGTCCACATTATTTGCATATTACTTAACATCAATATTAAAAAAATATTTGTATTTAGCTTTATTTTTATTTTTCACATAAATATGTGAATCTGTCTAAAATCAATTTTAAATTGTGATGTGTATTTAATTAAAAAACAAATATTTTAGGAACTTCTAAATACATCTTCAAAAACTGTGCTTTACATGATCGCATTCATCGTTCAGCTATCGGCTTGGAGCGCACACAAAACTTCGACTTCATCATCGAATATCGCTGCTGGGGTGAGACTTGCTAGTGTGAAAACTGAAAATCACTCTCAATAATCATCAATGACAACAATAGCATTAAAATACAATCAACGTTGATTACAGATATTTGGAATCTTCAATACTATCGCATATGCCGCCGGAGCTTATTTCCTATACATTGAATGGAAGAGCACTAACACGCAATGAGCATCGTCGGCCTACAGAGGATAAGCCAGGTACCTGAAGAGCATACAACAACAATTGCCGCGATTAGATCCGCAACTTCTCAGCGTCCGTCCAAGGAACTTTTAGCATGGTCCCAAGATCATGCTCAGCAAAGTCAACGCTGGAAGGGACGGTTTGAAACTAGTCCGGCGTGATCCTCCTCAGATCGTGTGTAGCTTAAAAAAAGACTCTGTACCTACGTGCCTTAAGATTAGTTATTTGTCGTGATCGTCACTAGAACGAAATTGGATGCCGCATTGAGAAGGGTTGACGAAGTCGCAGGAGCGAACGGAGTGCTACATTCGAGATACCTGCCTGAAGACAATAATGTTCACAAAGTCTACGCGAAAATCGTAATTTACTTGAAATTATAGCGCAGAGATAATTTAAGAAATAAAACTAACACCTATTTTGAAATTACTTTAAATGCCAAAAGATTGTCTTCATACGAAGATTCCAATAATTTCATGATAAGAGTTATTTACATATTATATATTTAATCTGCTTGTTAATAAAGAAATAAGTATGTATCTTTAGAGAAAGATTATATAGTCGCTAAATTATATGTTGAAAATATTTATCATTTAGTTTTCCACAATATTATCCCTATTTTTATAATATTAGTTTATACGTTAACTTTTTAATTAAATAATTTTATCATCTTATATAAATTATGTCTTTACTATATTTAATATTACATACAGATCTGAAGTTAATTTTGTAAAATTGCGTGAAAATGAGAGACTGGCGTCATTTCGTTTGTATTACTGCACTTCGATTGTATAATCCTTCGATCGACGATAAGATAAATAGTTTTAAGAAACCTTAATATATCTGCTACTGTATACAGTAAGTTTTCGAAGGACTATTGTTGGTTTTCAATTCAATTTAATTGTCAAAGACTTTATTATTTAAACTATCTTAGCGAAGTCTGTATTGGATGATCTTCGCCGGTAATTATGTCGATTCGTTTCGTCTTAACGAATTTCTCGTGCAACAGATATAAGTGCGTTATTTTCTAACCGTACTCTTGCGCACTCCCGCGAGATCTTATTTACACACACACACACACACACACACACACACACACACACACACACACACACACACCACCAAACCCCCACAACCACACACA
>Ga0157364_1007059_pt1 | contig 11600 bp, 8 predicted proteins | sample AttsexASBM2_FD_111476 | JGI IMG/M metagenome (GOLD analysis project Ga0157364, IMG submission 111476) | Fungus gardens microbial communities from leaf cutter ant in Ribeirão Preto, State of São Paulo, Brazil - Atta sexdens ASBM2 | ecosystem: Host-associated > Fungi > Mycelium > Unclassified ...
AGAACAGCTTGGCGTTACGCAGTAAGCCATTTCCGTACGATTACATACGAATAAAGATTGAATTTTACAAAAAAAAGCTCAGAACTTTTTTGTACACCTAATATATAAGCGCTTGACTTTGCGAGAATATGTCGTTTGAATTGTTTTAATGTTGATTTTATTTAAATTATATAGAATGGAAAATGACCTAATATAAGATCAAAAAGTGTATTTTTATTTAAATATAATTTTATTATTATATTATTAGGTAACGATAGCGAATAATGTCTTACTTTTATCTATTATACTTTCTAAATCTATATCAGTGGATGATTACTGATATATATGCCACTGGTAATCAGTGAATTAAATGTGAGATCCCTAATCTAGCTAATCTTTATTGTGTGATCTAACTTTGTTTTAATGTGCTTAAATTCAATGAGTATGGAAAATTGAAATTAACGTGCAAATATCAGTATTAGTTATATAATGCTCAAACATTCTTCCTTTTTTATTTGATTATCAATGCCAAGTATGCTACTAAATAGCATTAGTGGCTATCCACTGATTCAGATTTAGAAAGTATGTATAATATATCTGTGGAAAAGCAAAAGAACCGAAGATATCTAGATATCCAGTATATCTCTAATATTTTTTTTTCTTTAGTATATTTATTTTTGTTTACAATATTTTTATATTTTCTTTTATTTCAGCAGTAAATCAACGAGAACAAAGATGTGGTCGAGCCCGATGATATCTCTGCCGTTATTACGTTAATACAACGTGTCAACTATACATCGAAATGATGACGATCGCACTGATAGTGAAGGTAGTGAAAATAGTGATGATCAAGGTGACGGTAGTCGTGGTAGCGGTTACTGTCGTAGAAGAGTTGGTCAGAATTTGAGAGGAAGGCCGAAGCCGAATATTACTTTTGTAAAAAATTAATTTTGTAGATGTTACTGTAAAAGACTTTTATTTTAATTAAAGAAGAACATACTCATAATTCGTATATTTGTGGTTTGTTTCTCTACCAAATCAGTTAAAAAATGATTTCGAAAATAAAATTCTTACGATTTTCTTTTGCAAATTGCGTAGTTTAAATAATAGTGTATATTTAGTAGTATATTTTTGATAATATTGGAGCTGATGGTATTCGTACATATATAGAAAAACTCTTGAGAAACTATCGTGTTACATGTTTGCATCTTGTAGAACAGCATAAAGTAAATTATCTTTAAAAAATTTTTTATTCAAAACCTATAATCTTATACACTGTAAATAAAAAAGTATGGGACACTGTAAGATGACATTATAAGAGAACGAAGAAGCAGTAACATCTTTTCTGTAGAGCGATTTGTCATTTTTGTTCTAACATAACACTAAATAAAAATTTTTTTCATTATATATGTATGTGTGTGTTTTACTTGTAAAAATAATCAAATAATACGAATAAAATCATTTTTTTATTTATACGCGTTGAACGGGGGTCATCTACTTTCGATTTTGAATCCACTGTTCAACGAGACAATTTTTTTTTCTTGTTTGGAGTTCCAGATGACGTCTGTAAGCATAAAGAATAAGAATAAGAAATAAGGAATAAATGCGAATAAGGGTAGTGTCTTGTTAAAAAATTAAAAGTTAAGTTAAACATTAAAAAGTTGATTAATTTTAAATTAGATTTTAGACATTTAACTTTTTAACTTAATTTAGTTACATTTTATCGGTAACTATTAACTTTTATGTGTATTTAGTAATTTTATGTCTTTTATTTTGTATAATCGTTACATAAATAAAAATAACCAGTACAAACTGTTTCTTTTCATACTAAAGAAATATTATGAACAGTAATTTGCATTTTTAATGACATGATAGCTTTTGTACTTGACGATATCGTTTCAATATATATCAAAAACTTTTGTTCAACGCTGACGGAGTCGTTACTCCGTCTCCATAGCTAATAAATCTTCGTTCGATGCTAACAGAGACTGCTTTCTAGAGTTTCTTTTTCTTCTATATCCCCTATGTGGACTTCTGACTCAATGTTAAGGAGTCATAGTATTATGCGGAACAGTAGATTCTATGATAGTCTCCTCAGGGAAAAGAGGCCTCACCTAGTCGGCTTCAAATAAATACCCCAATCTCATTTTTCAGCTAGTACACAGAGATAATATACTTGAAAAGTTGATATACAAGGTATTCCACAATTCGTGACCAAAATTTTAATAACATATTCTTAACTTAAAAGACAAAAGTCATAATATCAAAAATCTGTCGAGACTATAATAGTTTTTAAATTAATAACCCAGGAAAAAATGTTTTATATATAATTATATAAAATTATATCAAAATATATATAATTTTATATAATTATCTATAAAATATTTTTTCCCGAGAGCGGAATTAAAGTTAATCACGTACAATAATGTTTAAATACTTCACTAATTATGTTTAAATAAATAACATAGAAAATAATTACATATGCAATGTACATAATATAAAAAATATTGTAGAATAATAAATATTATAAATATGTATAACGAATTATTTTAAATATGTATAACAAATTAATTTGAAAATTATTATACCTTCGATATTTTGATATTAAGATTTTTGCCTTATTTTTAAATCAAGAATATATTATTAAAATTGTGCGTGCTTGCATGCGTGTGTGTGCGCGCGCGCGCGCGTGTGTGTGTGTGTTTTGTGGGTTGGTATATTCTTCTAGATCTAAACATCTGTTACACAGTATTATTTGTATACTTGATTAAAAACAGTCGGAGCCATTATATCTCGTCGAATATCTCAGCTGACGAATCTTTACTTGATACTGACGAAGATACCGCGTAGAGATGCAACGTTAAAAACATTAGAATGTAACTTTCTAACTCTGGGAGGAGCATAACCCAGCAGTTGTTGCTGTGAGGGCTTCGTCATTAAGAAACTGCCTCAAATTCTAATTGAATCAAACAAAATTTTTATTCATAAGAATATGCTCATCATAATAAACCAATCACTCATCATAATAAACATGAAGAAAAAATATGATATTATCATACAAAAGTATATAATTTACCATATTTTGAAGAAATATTTTCTTTTCCACATACTTGATTATTTACTGAAAAGTACTGGATCTTTTGGAGTATCTTTTTATTTATACATTCATTTTACATATATATTGTAATTTACAATGTATTTTACATATATATTTTAATAAACATGATGTTTTATAACATATAGTGGGTTTTATAGACATGATATTTTTCAAATATAACCTTTTACAAACATGGTGTTTTATAATGTTAGCAATCGACATCTCGTGGATTCATCGATTTTTCATAGATGCGATTAGGCGATCTAACTAGACATCGTGAACCATAGAAATACCGAACACGCCGCCCGCCTTGAAAGGGTTGACTTTCAATGTAACATACAAGCATGAGTTCGTTGGCGTAACATGAAACGCGAATTACTCTGATACGATTTAATATCACATTTAGTCATTGCACTGAAAATCAACACGTATTAACATCTAAGTACGCAAGCGATATAATAAGTGAAAAATAATATAATAAGGCATCCTTAGTGAACGTAAAAGAAGCCTGCGCGAGATACGATATAATCAGAAGGTAATAACTAAAGGCACTTAAAACTAAATGTTTGATAACGCATCGATAGATTTAAATTGGTAATATTGATAGTTTAGACAGTGGTCTCACGTAGGAACCTTTGGCAGTCTTGACAGTTGCGGTGCGCGCGATGTCGTCGGGATCAGGATGAGCCTCCTGAACCCGCCCCATTGTCCTCTGAAGCGGACCTAGGTTCGGCTGCCTTATGAGTACAAGTTGATTGGTCGATAGCTGAGTTCCCTTGTTAGCCATCCATTTGGTTCGGGCTTGTAGAGAATGAAGATATTCATTACTCCACCTGCGCCAAAAATGCTGCCGGATTTGCTCTACGCGTTGCCACTGTAACCTATTTTCGTTAATGTCGCTCAAGTCAACGCAAGGAAGACCATTTAAAGTCATGCCAACCAAGAAATATCCTGGACTTAGATACGCTAGGTCGTTAGGGTCGGCGCTTAATGGTAAAAGGGGACGCAAATTGAGGATTGTCTCAATTTCATAGAGGGTCGTTTGCATTTCTTCAAAGGTTAAAAGAGCCTTACCTACGATCCGAGTCATGTGGTATTTTGCAGATTTTACGGCTGCCTCCCATAAACCTCCAAAGTGAGGTGCATTAGGCGGGATGAAGCTCCAAGAAATTTCTAATTCGCGAAGAAAATTTTTAATCTCGGATTGGACTTGTGGATCATTGTACATGTCGTAATGATTCTTGAATTTGTTTATGCGCGCTCACAAAGATAGTCCCGTTGTCTGAATATATATGCGCGGGTCTACCCCTATGCGAAATGAATCGCTTAAAAACGCAATAAAGGCTTCGGACGTAAGGACACTTATTAACTCTAGATGGATCGCCTTCGTGGCGAAGCACAAAAAATGAAACGTACGCCTTGTGACTCCGCGCATTTCGACTCTTTCCCTCACGTAACAAGAGAGACCCGGCATAGTCTACGCCGCAACGAGAGAAAGGTCGAGAAACATTAACTCGGCTGGCCGGTAATGAGTTCATTAAGGCCTCTGATTGATTAGGTTTAGCCCTAAAACAGGTTATACATTTCTGTATTATTCCACGTACAGTGGATCGCAATGATAGCGGCCAAAAGCGCTGGCGCACGAAAGCCATCGTCGCTTGCAAACCCGCGTGTAAGTTTCGTGTGTTCACGCTCTATAATACACTGAGTTAATACGTGTTTGCGAAGCAGGAGAATTGAATGGCACGCATTGAATGCAAGATTTGAATTTTTTAATCTCCCGCCAACTCGCATTAGTCCGCTTTCATCGAAGAATGGAGATAGCGATAAGATATTACTAGAAGTATTTATAATTTCGTTCTTGACTAGTACTTGATATCCGCGATAAAACGCTCGCTGTTGCACTGTATTCTGCAAATACAATCTAAAGCGGTAGATGTTTCAACGGGGGACACGAAAGTAATATTCTGTACTCCCGGTGAGCCTTTGATAATCTTAAAGAATACGCGGCATATTTTGTTTAAATTAGAATGCTTGTTTAGTAAGTCAATGATGCAGGAATGGAAAGTGGAAACGACTACGCGGATTTTCCTTTGTTCGGGAAGATTATTGTCTAAACGTGGGAAGACACTGAGCGGCTAGTGTTCTTCATCCCATTTTAGAAATTCGGGACCATTCCATCACCTCTCAGCATCGATTAAGTAGGGATTTATCTCACGCGACAATGTGTCGGCAGGGTTATCGGGGGATGCGATATGACGCGTCCGACTTCTGTTAGGTGCTGAATTTCACCCACCCTATTTGCCACAAAGACTGACCGCCACGAGGGGGAGGTTATCCAGTTTAATGCAATCATTGAGTCCGACCATAGATAAGTCAGGCATTGCAAGAGTTTCAAAGACTCTCTAACCTTGTTGATTAAGCGCGCTAATAATAAAGCGACCGATAGCTCTAATCGCGGTAACGAAACGGTTTTGAGCGGCGCGACACGAGACTTTGAGCACAACAACTTGGAATGATGATCATTGAGACTGAGCTTGGTGCGAAGGTATATGCAGATTCCGAACACGCGTTAGCTGGCATCGCAAAATTCGTGCACTTCCACGATTGGCTGATGAACATTGAATTTAACGCATCGAGAATTTTTAATTGATTCAAATTACTCATCTGTATTCTGAGAGCGATCCAACGAGGATGTCCTGAGGAATGGACTCGTCCCATTGGATGGCCAATTGCCACAAATCTTGCAAGATGAGCTTTGCGATCACAATGACCGGACCCAGAAGGCCCAGAGGATCGAACAATTTAGCGACTTCGGAAAATATGACTCGTTTTGATACAACGTGAGGTTCTGTCAAGTTTGCAGAGAAATTGAAATATCCTGGCACTGATTCTATTGCATGCCCAGAATACATGAGTCCGCAGCATTATCTCTGATAATGATCGGTATACGATCACGATTATCTGTTTCTAATAATTCAGGGCAATTTGAGGCTCATTTGCTTAATTCGAATGCTCCTAATTTTAATAGTTGAATAGTTTCATCGCGAATTAGTTTTAATTCGTCGATTGTATCCGCTCCGGTGAGCATGTCATCGACATAAAAATCTCGAAGGACGCATGCTGAACCGCGAGTGAATTGATGAGTGTGCTGCTCGGCCAAATACTTAAGACATCTGGTGGCCAAGAATGACGCGGAAGCTGTACCGTAAGTGACGGCAGTGAGTTCGTATGTATCAACATTACCAGAGAGATCGTCGCGCCAGAGAATTCTCTGCAGGCGCGTTTGAGATGCATTAAAATTTACCGATACATTTTTATGATGTCAGCGGTGATGACATAAGTGAAAAAGCGGAAACACATTAAAATTGAGATCAAATCTTGTTGAACGGTAGGTCTCACTAGAAGCGCATCGTTTAATGATACGCCGGAATTGCTGCGGCAAGATGCATCGAATACAATACGGATTTTCGACGCTTGCCTGACCGTTTTGAAGACGCAATGAATGGGGAAGATAAAATGATATTGTTTCTTCCGCAATGGGCGGCTCCATGCGTCGCATGTGTCCCAGTGATAAATATTCATCGAGAAACGCCGTATTGAATTTTAAGAATAGGATCGCGCTTGAAACAATCTCTCGATGCCCCTCAATCGCTTGAGAGCAGACTTCACGTGAATTGCCAATGTTATTTAACGTTTGCTCTCCGACTGGAAGCTTGACTATATATCTACTCTGAGAATTTTGAGACACGTTGTCTAAAAAATGACGCTCGCAAATGTTTTCCTCCATTATGTAATTGTGTGGTTGCGTGGAGATATCGTCCATTTGCCAGGCACGACTGACATGTTCGTGTAATTCCGCATTGGTTACGGACGCGTGAAACAAGTGGACCTTTGCGGTGGTCGATATGGTGCTGTCCAAACGACTCGCCAAAAGTCCAGTTGTGTTTTTTGAGTTGGGTGCTTGTTCAAAGACTTGATTTGACCAACGCATATCAGATTCCAAAACAAGTCCACACCGATTAAAAGATCAATGTCCAACGATATGTGAAATCGCGGATCAGCTAAACGAATGTTGCGCGGAAGATTGAATTTGTCCCGCCCCAAAGGAAACGTCGGAATTTTGCCAGTAATCCGATCAGTAACGATGCATTCGATAGCCGCTGTGAACGAGTTGAATCGCAATTGTCATTTTATTCCAACCACGTGATTGGTCGAGGTTACCGTGTCATTGACGCCGCAGATCGAGAGACTTGATGGATGCATTTCTAAATCGAGAGCTTTTACAAATTTCTTGGTTGCGAAGTTCGCTTGCGATCCGCAATCCAACAAGGCTCGACACGCCCTGCGCGAGCCATCGCTACCGCAAATGAGGACAACCGCAGTCGAAAGCATGACTTGTTCGTTATTAGATGATTCTAAAGCATAATTCGATAGGAGAGAAGGGGGAAGAATTACCTTAGGTGCAGCTTCCTTATCGATATTGTTAGTCGATGGGTCCGCGGCAGAGGACATATGAAGTAGCGTTATGTTTTGCCTGGCAGACCTAGCATTGACATTGGAAGCATTTACTTGATGCATTTACTTGATACATGAGAAGAAGAGCACAAGCAATTGACGCAAAGTTTGCGACTGCGAATTTCCGCGACCCTTTTTGATACTGGAAGTGCCACGAAATTTTTGCAATAATAAATGACGTGTTTTCCTTGACAGAAGTTGCATTTTGGTTTAACGGTAGCCGCGCACGACGATGATCGCTTAACATTTGGCTGCGATTTTGCTTTGATCTTCTTTGGAAGTGGTGCTAACCCTTGTGGCAGTCTCGAGCGCCTCACATCGATAAAATCTAACAGTTGAGCGGCGGCGGCGACTCGTGGCCCGTTAAGGAGCTTCCCCACTCGCGTAACGTGAGTGAGTCAAGTTTAGAATGGGAACGAGAAGATGATCCCAATGCATCGTGGGACACTTCAATACCTGAAGGGTATTGGGGAAGGCGTGCAAATGTTTCAAGACCTGTTAGAGATTCTTCTAAGATCGATTGGATTTTCCCTTGTCATAGTCGGCACATCCAATATAGCATTGATGTGAGTTTGAATAATCACGCGCTTATTGTCATATCGCTCCCTAAGAATTGCCCACGCGACATCGTAATTAGCATCCGACAATTCTAACGAACTTATAGCGCTCGCATCGCCGGTGAGTGACGTTCGCAGATACTGAAATCTTTGCGTATTTGAGAGCGAGGTGTTGGAATGGATAACCGAGTTGAATATATCGAAAAACGGGAACCATTCATCGTGCTTGCCGGAAAATGTCGATAAATTTTGCTTAGGCACCCGAATGTGCATACTACTATTTGAATCGCGAGCACTCGAAGAGGACGAAGAAAAAATGGACGTTCGCAATGTCGGCGAAAGAGAAATGAGATCGCGGATCTTAACGGATAACGCATAGTATGCTTCCTCGAAACCGTCTCGATCACAGCCTTCGGACTCATCTAAAGATTCTAGACGAAATTGCACATCGTTATATTCCGCCCAATAGTGTTCGAGTTTCGCCCTCCGCTCATCGAGATGAGTGACTATTGACGGGGTAATGGCGGCGATTGACTCTACGTAAGTTCTGTACGCGTATATGCCATCTTTATGGTCGCATGTTGTCGCTTAAGTGTCGCCACTTCTGGTTGATCGATCATCTTAAATATGAATGCGCACGCCACGGACGCGGCGGAGGGAACTTAGTTGGCAACGGAGACAATGGTCTTCCTTACCTTGTTACGCACGCATTAATCCTAGGAGAGGATGCAATAGATGCTAGATGCCTTCCAGTCGAACATTGTTGGACGGAAATGTTCCTCTCGCAGATGGTGCGCCGTTGAGGGATGACTTCCGTTGCACGTCGTCCGGATTGGACCTTGTTTTCCGCCGTCGACAGGATTCCGCTCGTAAAATACTGATTTTGCGCCAAGATATGACGTAATATAAGCCGGTCTGCGTCTCTGAAGCTTAGACGCAGGCCTTGCGACTGCTTTATTGAATTGTGTGCTGTCGCTGGTGCAACGCTTGCACTTGTTGTTACTGCGATGCTTTTCTCATCTCGATGAAATATCCTTATCTAACTGCCAAATTGCTGCTCGCCACTTCATTGAGGCCAAATATTTGAAATATCCGGCTCGAAGGATCAAAGAAATGCGCGATCATCTTGTTGCGCGCACGAAGAACTCGTAATGGCGTGGCGTCAGGCGTCCGAGTGTTTCCCGCGGTATTAATGCTTCGAGGACACTCAGTCGAGAAAAATGAAATCTTCTCTGCTTTCCAAATTTTTTATTAAATATGCCTCGAGTGCGGGCAAACGTGTTTCACAGCAGATACGGAAAAGATCTTAGCGGTACCGCAGCAATAACTTTCCATGAGACGAGACGCGTGCAGAAGACAAAAACAGTTTCTTTGGTTGCCAAGACGATCTGATATTATTTTTTTAATCGATTACGCGTGACGCTTGCGTCATTTAGCAATCGACATCTCGTGGATTCATCGATTTTTCATAGATGCAATTAGGCGATATAACTAAACGTCGTGAATCAAAGAGTTACCGAACATTATGATATCATGCTAAATGATATCATTTTGTTCTCTCATGGAAAACATCATTATATTGTATGCTTAGAAATGTACTACTGGAAGAAGAATTGTCTACGCCATCCATATATGAAATATCCGTCAACATCTGTGCAAGAGAGAAAGCTATAGAGTTCCAATGCGCATGCGTCTTTATCTTTACTGCTATTATACTTTACTGATATATATACTTTACTGATATTGCACAAAATATTGCAGCAATATTATTTTGAAAGATTGCAATCTTTCATAAAACTGTTGCAATATTGTAGCAATATTTCTATGTCCGTAAAATAAAATATTGCCGCAATATTAGTGAAATATTGCATATACCATACATTGCATCCTATAACATTATGCAATATTTATAATTATTCTATTAATTTCAATAATTATTCTATTAATCATTAACATATTATTGTTTAGCATCATATTCAACATTACATACGATAAAGTTATGATCAAAAAATATTCGGGGGCTTAGAAAACACATCCAAGACTATTCCCACAGTACAAAATATTGCAGCAATATTATTGTGAGAAATATTTCACAAAACATAAAAAAATATTCGAGGACTTATACGGCACATTCAAAGTTATGTTCCGATCGAGACATTAATTGTTAAAAATGATAGATAATCAGGTTAGAAAATCTGTCACATCGATGACATAGGATTACACAAATTCTCTGTTTTATAAACATAAATTCTCTACCTTAAAAACAAAGTCTCTGTTTTAAAAACACAAATTCTCTTCTTTAAAAATATAAATTTTCTTCTTTCAAAAACATAAATTATTTTTTATATAATTTTTGTTCTTATAGAAAGAATTTGTCTTTAAAACAGAGAATTTTTGTTTTAAAGCAGAAACTTTGCATTTTTAAAGCAGACAAATAAAAATTGGGTAAAATTACTGAAATCGTACCGCTTTTCACTTAAAGGTTCATAACTCAGAAATTACGAAGAATATTCTTAAGTTTTTTGAGCACAATAAACTGCACTCTTTTCCTTTTCATATGTATTTTTTTCGTAATTTTTTCGTAATTTTTTTGCTATTATAACGTTTAACATTAGAACCGCCGGAATTCGATACCTTCCTAGAATTGCTAAACGCGCCGATTTGACTGTTATGCTTTTTTTCGATTAATAAAACGTTATTTTGATATTATTTGCATTATTTGGGTTTATATATATAAGTCATTTTAATTGAATCAAGCAAATATCTCGACAAATATGGAAGATACTGAAAAATATTTCAAACAAAAGTTGTATGAAGGATGATATAAGAAGATATCATTGATTTGATCTTGGGTGACGTCGTCCAGGTCAGATCAAGGTCACAAATGATTTTTTTAAATTGAACACTCTATTTTTTGTGGCAGAATCTAATAGTTGGTGTTAAGAACTTTTCAAAACACTGTATTAAAGTTATTTCTCTTCACGTCCTTTTCGAGTTTCAAAGCTTAAAAGTTACAATACCGCCGGCATTAGTCTTACGCAAGATGCCTAATGAACAATTAAAACCTCTTGAATATTATTCGAAATCATGTGAAATCATCACCTGGATTACATTTGTCAAGATCAAAACCAAAGGTACTTGTTATTTTCATTTTTACGTAAAAATGAATTTTTAGTGAAGAATGAAAATAAGAGGAATAATCTCCAATGGAGAAAACTGTTAACAAATACGAAAATTATTAGGTGTACAACTTTGCTTCCGCCATTTTCCTATAGATGGCTTTAGTGATAAGTGATGATCGAAATAAATAGATCATAGACGTCATGCAATAAACTTGGGCATCTGTCAACATAACCCCATAGAAACATTAGTCGATTTGTGTCTGCATTATAAAGTTATTCTCGATTGAAAATGTCAGTTTACGAGCCAAATTCTCGTCATTTGCGGGA